>ERZ1673739.17-NODE-17-length-241942-cov-31.779529_pt1 | contig 241942 bp, 226 predicted proteins | sample MGYA00580210_ERZ1673739 | MGnify/ENA primary metagenome ERZ1673739 (study PRJEB41218, sample SAMN15661749) | gut metagenome | host: Homo sapiens | place: Canada: London | collected 2015-08-20/2019-03-30 | study: EMG produced TPA metagenomics assembly of... | reverse complement strand
GATGGTTGGCGGATTTTTTCATTTTAGGGCTTGACTTTTAATAGTTAGTCTTCGTACAGTTCACACAGGGCCAGCTGCAGGTCGGTCAGCTGGCAGGTCAGGCTGGCAATCGTCTCGGGCAGACGGGCTGCTTCCTCGGCCTGCTGGCGCTCTTTTTCCCGCGCGGCCAATTCTTCTTCCGTATAGCGGATGTATCTCTGCACCGGCACCTGTTCGGTCCATGCGGCCTGCGCAGGCACGCCCGGCACGTCGATGACCTTCCGCACATCCCTGCCGCCGCCGGGATACTCCGTTACGGTCTCGTAGTGGCTCACTTCCTCCACGCCTTCCACGGCGGGGTGCTCCACTGGCTCGGTGCCGCCCACCAGATACCCAAGCGTCAGGTCAGGGGTCTCAATGGCTGCACCGTTCTCGTCAATGATCTTCATGGTTCAAAACCTCCTTTCTCAGGCCACGCGCCGCCAGATGTGCACATAGTAGGCGGCAGGCTGCACGGTGGCGCTGCGGCCGTAGATGGCATTAGACTTGGATGCATCCAGACTGAACTTATATACATCAGAAAAGGAATTGTATTCGCCCGTAGATGCGATCACGTTGCCGGCAGTGAATGCGCCGGATACCTTATGTTCACCCTTTTTTACATCCGCGACAAAAGAGCCTGTGATGTTCGGCAGTCCGGCCTTTACTGTGGTGCCCGCTGCGTGGCTACTGCTGGCACCCATCAGCACGCGCTCCGATGCGATCTGCTCCCATGTGCCGCCAAACAGGGCGGCAGGGCTGGTGGGGTTGGTGCTCTGGTAGATGCTGCCCACCGGGTAGGCAGCGGAGCTGGGTGCGGCCAGCAGAGCATCGACATCTTCCTTTGTATAATAGGAAGAAAAATCGGCACCGAAGGTGCGCAGGGCGTTTGCCTTTTCGGCAGCGGTCCATTCCCCGGCGGCTGCGGCGGTGGTCAGAGCCTTCTTCACGCCATAAGGCAGCAGGGCTGCGGTCAGCGGCAGAAGTGCATCCGTCATGCTGTCCAGCTGTTCGCGGGCAGCTGGTGCGGTGATCAGGGTTCCGTCGCTGCGCACGTTGATGCCGCAGGCGGGGTCCACCCGTACTGCGCCGGGGGCCGAAGCCGTGGGCACCGTGCTGCTGCGCAGATAGGGCGACAGATCCGGCATGGCGGCAGTATCGGTCAACACGGCCCCGGTGTTGGGGTCCACGCTCAGCACCCGAAGCAGCTGGCCGGAGACCGGAACTGCCGGGCAGGGAAGCGCCCCCACATCCTGCGCCGTCAGTTTTACGATGCCGCTTTTGCCGTTCACGCTCACTACCTGACCGTCGGTAGGCACCAGCTCCTCTGCCCGTGCGGCAGCAGCCTCGGCACGGGCTGCACAGCGGGATGCAGCGGCACTGTCGGCGCTGGTGCGCTGTGCCGCGGTCTGGGCCTGTGCCGCATTGGATGCCGTGCTTGCAGCACTGGCTGCGGCACGCTGTGCGGCGGTGGAAGCGGTACTGGCACTTTCCAGCACACGCGCCACGAACTGCTCATACTGCGAGGGCGGCAGCTCTTCCGCGCCGCCGTCGGTGGGCAGGATAGCGTAGGTGTCGTAGCTGCCGGGCCGGGTATAGGCGGCGTAGCCGCTGGCATCGATGGCTGCCAGCATCCACTGTCCGCCGGTGCTTCCGGTCAGGCGGCGGTCCACGGTGACGCAGTGCTGCGTGTCCAATGAGACCGGTGCCAGCAGGGTGCCGTCGCTGCGGCGCAGGTAGAGCGCAACGGTGCACCCGGCCCATGCTTCCGGCAGCGTGAAGCACAGCTCGTCCACACCGGCAGCGTTCTGTGCACCGAGGTGCAGGCGGTGCGGCTGGGACAGAAATTCAGTGCCGCCGCACTGCCTTTGAATGATCTTGATGTTCACTTGAAAACCTTCCTTTCTGTTTTTTGTTTGATTGTACAGCCGCTGCCCGGCAGCTGCCAGTGTGGTCTTTTGCTGCACAAATTTCTGTGCTTCGGCATTTTGCCGGGAGGCGCTTTTCATGAGTAATTCGCACAGTTCTTTGTGGGTGAAAAATGGGATGAAAAAGAGGTGGCTTTGTACGGAAAACCAGCGATTTTTGGCCGCTTGCCGCATGGGAAAACGAACCCAAAAGTGCAGTTTCCGGTGCAAAAAGTCCAAAATAAATGTTAAAAATTCGTGAACAAAACACCCCAGAAAACAGGTCGAAAATCGGAAGGAAATAACCGAAAAAACAATATTTTGGAGAAAACAATGTTAAAGTTGCACAAAAAATAACGTCAAAAAACTAACAAAGTATGAGAAGGTGATTTGACAAATGGCCATTGGACTGGTAAAATAGGAGCCGCTCAACGGAACCAACAGACGTTGCAGCGTTTAAAAATTATCTGGATCAAGTAAAAAGCCGTCTTATATACGGCGCGGCGCGGGCAGATGGGGTCCGGGCCGGGAGGGTAACTGCACCCTCCGCAGCGGAGTCCAAATTGTATACGATGCTCGATTTTACCAAAAAGAGGGCATCGTATTTGATTGTGGGGCCAGATGGCTTCTGCCCGCCCCGCAGTCCGGGCGGCCGGGGCATGAAAAACATGTCCGGAGCCGCAGCCAATTTTGAAAAGAGAGGAGTTGTCTCGTATCGCTTCCGTAAAATTGAAGAAAGCATTGTCTGACTGCAAGCATGCAGTCTCTCCCCGTGTGCTGGCGTTTTGTGTCATGGTCGTGTGCCTTGTGGCTACACTCAGTGTGACCGCTGCGAATCTGCGGCTGACCTACGTCACAGACTCCAATGGTGCCCGGCAGGTGATCCTCACCTCCGAGACCGACCCTGCACAGGTTATGAACCTTTCCGGCATCCAGTCCGAAGAGGGCGATCAGGTCTATTATACGGCCTACAGCGGCAACCTTGCCGCCCTGAACATTGAGCGCGCATTCTCCGTCAGCATCACTACCGACGGTCAGGAGTACCCCGTCAAAATGGTGTTCGGCACCGTGGCGGATGCCCTGAAGCGTGCCGGTATCACCCTGGAGGGTGACGACTACACCGAGCCTGCTCTGGACCAGCTGGTGAGCGCAGGTTCCACCATCACGGTGCACCGCGTGGACTACACCGACCGTGTGGAGACGCAGGCCATCCCCTACGATACCGAGTACGTCTACACCAGCCTGTATTTCCGCAACACCGGCCGCGCCACCACGGTGCGCCATGGTGCGGAAGGCCAGCAGACCATCACCACCCGCGACCGCTATGTGGACGGCGAGCTGGAAAACAGCATCGTGGTGGATTCCACCACCACTGTGGAGCCGACCAACCACATCGTAAAGACCTATGGCGCAGGCGCGCCGGTCTCCCCGCTGACCGGCCCGGACGGCACCACCAATGCACCCGCCTCTTACAGCAAGGTGCTCACCGGCAAGGCCACCGGCTACTATTCCAAGACCGGCAAGGGTTCTTCCGGTCTGGGTCTGGGCTACGGCACTGTGGCTGTGGACCCGGATGTGATCCCCTACGGCACCAAGCTGTATATCACCTCCACCGACGGCAAGTTCGTGTACGGCTATGCGGTGGCTACCGATACCGGCATTGCCGTGCAGAAGGGCCAGATCCTTGTGGACCTGTTCTACGAGACCTACGCCGAGAGCGTGATCAATGGAGCCATTCAGGTGAACGTCTACGTGGTGGACTGAGCAGGCTGAAAAGAACCGGGGAAACCGGAACTGAAAATTTTCAACAGAAACAGAGAGCTTCTGTACACCTTCCCTTTGGGAGGGTGCGCAGAGGCTCTTTTTATTGTCAGATTGGCAGGATTCACCATAAAATTTGTAAAAATTTAGCGGGTATGTATATAAGAGAAAAATATCAATGAAAAGATTATGGTAAATTTTACAGTAAAATGCGGCGAAACTCTTGAAAAACAGACCGAAATTCTTTAATATAAAAGGGTAAAAAGCTACAGGTGCGCTTTGTGCATCTGTACGGGGAGGAGCAGTCTATGAAACCGACCGAGGAGAAGATCCAAAGCAATGCATCGGACCTGCCGGTGTATTTGTTCAAACAGGGCAATAACTGTGAAGCATACCGCTACTTTGGCGCACACATGGAAACACGTGCCGGTGAAGCAGGTGTGGTGTTCCGCGTGTGGGCACCCCATGCTGTAGCCATCAGCGTGGTGGGCGACTTTAACAGCTGGAAGCCGGGCAGCCACCCGATGCGCAAGGTGGATGGTGATTCCGTATGGGAATTGTTCATCCCGGGCATGAAGGAATATGATGTTTATAAATACTGCGTGACCACCCGCGCAGGTGATCTGGTCTATAAGGCCGATCCCTATGCGTTCCACGCCGAGACCCGCCCGTCCAACGGCAGCAAGGTCTACGATATCAGTGGTTTTGCGTGGCACGATGATGCATGGCAGGCAGCACAGAAAAAGGCTGATGTGATCAACAGCCCGATGAATATTTACGAGATGCACGCCGGCAGCTGGAAGATGAAGGAGGGCGGTAAGCCCTACAATTATTCCGAGCTGGCAGACGAGCTGATCCCATATATCACAGAGATGGGCTATACCCATGTGGAACTGCTGCCGGTCATGGAATATCCGTTTGACGGCAGCTGGGGCTATCAGGTCACCGGCTATTTTGCACCCACCAGCCGCTACGGCACCCCCAAGGACCTGATGGCCTTTGTGGATAAGCTCCATGCCGCCGGCATTGGTGTGATCATGGACTGGGTGCCTGCTCACTTCCCGAAGGATCAGTTCGGCCTGTACAACTTTGATGGCGAAGCCTGCTACGAGGACCCGAATCCGAAGCGCGGCGAACATAAGGAGTGGGGCACCATGGTGTTCGACTTCGGCCGCAGCGAGGTGCAGAGCTTCCTGATCTCCAGCGCACTGTATTGGCTGGAGCAGTACCATATCGACGGTCTGCGCGTGGACGCGGTGGCATCCATGCTGTATCTGGACTATAACCGCAAGCAGGGCGAGTGGGAGCCGAACAAGAACGGCGGCAAGGAAAATCTGGAGGCTGTTGCTTTCCTGCGCAAGCTGAACGACACCGTGCTGGGCCGTCACCCCCACAAGTACATGATCGCGGAAGAATCCACTGCATGGCCCATGGTCACAAAGCCTGCTTCGGACGGCGGCCTTGGCTTCAACTTCAAGTGGAACATGGGCTGGATGAACGATATGCTCAGCTACATGAAGACTGACCCGCTCTTCCGTTCCGGCAACCACAACAAGGTCACCTTCAGCTTCTTCTACGCCTTCAGCGAGAACTTTGTGCTGCCCATCAGCCACGATGAGGTGGTGCACGGCAAGGGCAGCCTGATCAACAAGATGCCCGGCGAGTACGACGCCAAGTTTGCAAACCTGCGCACCTTCTTTGGCTACATGATGGCCCACCCGGGCAAGAAGCTGCTGTTCATGGGTCAGGAGTTCGGCCAGTTCGCCGAGTGGAACGAGACAAAGCCGCTGGACTGGATGCTGCTGGGCTACGATAAGCACACCGAGCTGCAGACCTACGTCAAGACCCTGAACGCCTTCTACAAGGAGCATCCCGCCTTCTGGCAGGTGGATTACAGCTGGGAGGGTTTCCAGTGGATCGTGCCGGATGACTCGCAGCAGAGCGTCATCGCCTTCCTGCGCAAGGACACTTCCGGCAAGCAGATCCTTGTGGTGTGCAACTTCAACCCCGTCCTGCGCGAGGGCTACACGCTGGGCGCACCGGTGGCAGGCTCCTACAAGGAGATCCTGAACAGCGACGATGCAGAGTTCGGCGGTTCCGGCGCAGTCCACAACAAGGCCGTGCGCACCCACAAAAAGCCGATGCACGGGTTTGAGCAGAGCATCACGATCACCCTGCCGCCCATGAGCACCCTGTATTTTGAAGTGCCCGCCAAGCGCACCCGCAAGGCCGCAGCGGACAAGACCGATAAGGCGGGAAAAAAGACCGCAGCCAAAAAGGCAAAGACCGCTGCGGAGAAAGCTGCAGCAAAGGTGGTAAAGAAGCCGGGCCGCAAGCCCAAGGCAGAAGCTGCCGCTGCAGAGGAAAAACCGGTGAAAAAGACCGCCTGCAAGGCAAAGGTTGAGCCGGAAAAGGCCGAGGAAGCACCCAAAAAGCGCGGCCGCAAGCCCAAGGCAGAGGCAGAGCCCAAGGCGGAAAAAGCACCCGCAAAACGCACCCGCAAACCGAAGGAGCCCAAGGAATGACCCGGCACTTCGGCCGACCCATACCGCACATGTTGACGCTCATTTCCGAACAACGGAAATGTTAATGTTAAAGGGGAGAATAAAGCTATGGCAAAAGAAATTGTGGCAATGATCCTTGCCGGTGGACGTGGCTCGCGCTTGTACGCGCTGACACAGAAAACGGCAAAACCCGCAGTGTCCTTCGGCGGTAAGTACCGCATCGTGGACTTCCCGCTGTCCAACTGCGTGAACTCCAACATCGACACCGTTGGCATCGCGACCCAGTATCAGCCCCAGAAGCTGAACGAGTACATCGGCAACGGCCAGCCCTGGGATCTGGATCGTCTGCACGGCGGCGTGCACACCCTGCCGCCCTACGAGCAGGCAAAGGGCACCGACTGGTACAAGGGCACTGCAAACGCCATCTACCAGAACATCGGCTTCATCGACAGCTACGATCCCGAGTATGTGATCATCCTGTCCGGCGACCAGATCTGCAAGCAGGACTATGCCGACTTCCTGCGCTTCCACAAGGAAAAGGGCGCAGAGTTCTCTGTGGCTGTTATGGAAGTGGACTGGAAGGAAGCCTCCCGCTTCGGCCTGATGGTGGCTGACGAGAACGACCGCATCACCGAGTTCCAGGAGAAGCCCCCGGTACCCAAGTCCAATCTGGCTTCCATGGGCATCTACATCTTCAACTGGGATGTGCTGAAGAAGTATCTGGAAGAGGACGAAGCAGACCCCAACTCCAAGAACGACTTTGGCATGAACATCATCCCCGCCCTGCTGCGCGACGGCCGCAAGATGTACGCCTACCGCTTTGCCGGCTACTGGCGTGACGTGGGCACGATCGACAGCCTGTGGGAAGCCAACATGGAAGTGCTGGACCCTGAAAACTCCGGCATCGATATCTTTGACGAGAAGTGGAAGATCTACAGCCGCAACCCGGTCCTGCCTCCGCAGAAGATTGGTCCCCGCGCTGTGGTGCAGGATTCCCTCGTCACCGAGGGCTGCAAGATCTACGGCAATGTGCATCACTCTGTGCTGAGCGCAGGCGTTGTTGTGGAAGAGGGCGCTACCGTTGAGGACGCAGTCCTGATGGACGGCGTTGTGGTCAAGGCTGGTGCTGTTGTCAAACGCTGCATCCTGGCGGAGGATGTTGTGGTCGGTGCAGGTGCACGAGTGGGCGGCGATGGCCCCATTGCCCATGTGGGCACCGGCCTGACCGTCGGCGCAGGCGCAACCGTCAAGGAAGGTGCCAAAGTCTTTGAATCCGTCAAGGAGGGTATGGAAGTATGCTGAGCCAGAACACCAATGCGTTGGGTATTATTTTCCCCAACAGTTATGATAATACCGTCCCCGAGCTGGTGACCGAGCGCGCAATGGCTTCGATCCCCTTCGCGGGCCGCTACCGTATGGTGGACTTTGTTCTGTCCAGCATGGCAAACTGCGGTATCTCCAATGTCTCCATCGTGGTGCGCAAGAACTACCACTCCCTGATGGATCATCTGGGCACCGGCCGTGAGTGGGATATGGCCCGCCGTCACGGCGGCCTGAACATCGTGCCGCCTTTCGCTGAGAAGGGCGTGCGCATCTATTCCGGCCGTGTGGAAGCTCTGGGCTCCATCATGAACTTCCTGGAGAACCAGAAGGAAAAGTACGTGGTCATGAGCGATGCCAACGTTGCCCTGAACTACGACTTCAACGCCCTGCTGGCCGCCCATCAGGCAAGCGGTGCCGATGTGACCGTCGCTTACCAGAAGACCGAGATCCCCGAGGGCCGCAAGAATGACAACTACACCCTGACCGTTGATGCCGACGGCCGTGTGACCGAGCTGCTGTTCAACGATTACCGCCCCGGCGTGCAGAACCTTGACCTGAACATCTATGTTCTGGAGCGCGAGACCCTGCTCAAGCTGGTCCGGGATGCGACCTCCCGCGGCCTGATCTACTTCGAGCGCGATATTCTGGCCCACAATGTCAACATCCTGAACATCCACGCTCTGGAGTACACCGGCTATGTGGCACATGTCTGTGACATGAAGAGCTACTTCGACGAGAACCTCAAGCTGACCGATGACGAAAATCTGGAAAAGCTGTTCCCCAAGAAGAGCCCGGTCTACACCAAGATCCGCGACGACAACCCCACCCGCTATGTGCCGGGCTGCAAGGTGACCGACTCCATTCTGGCCGACGGCTGCGTCATCGAGGGCACGGTGGAGAACTGTGTGCTGTTCCGCGGTGTCAAGGTCAAGAAGGGTGCCGTCGTCAAGAACTGCGTGCTCATGCAGGACACCGTTGTGGAAGCCAATGCCGAGCTGGACTGCGTTGTTACCGATAAGAACGTGAAGATCACTGCCGGCAAGAAGCTGTCCGGCACCGAGAGCTTCCCGGTGTACGTGCAGAAGAAGCACACCGTCTGATTTTACTGAGTTATCCATAGGGGCGGCTTCCTCCCCGGTAGCCCCTCTTGAGAGGGGCGGGGGCATCTGTGTGCCCCCGCCTGCTCTTTTGTAAAAATGGTTCGTGCTGCCTGCAAGGGCGGTGGGGGAGAACGAAAATATCCCACTATATGGAAAGGAGCGATCCTATGAGAATCCTGTATGCTGCTTCGGAAGCTGCCCCTTTTGCAAAGTCCGGCGGTCTGGCCGACGTTGCGGGTGCCCTGCCCAAGGCTCTGGTCAAGGACGGCGTGGATGCCCGCGTCATTATGCCCCTGTACGGCGACCTGAAGTTCCGTGATACGCTGGAGTACGTGACCAATTATTCCGTCCCCGTGGGCTGGCGCAGCCAGTACTGCGGCCTGTTCAAGACCGAGCGGAACGGCGTGACCTACTACTTCCTGGACAACGAGTATTACTTCAAGCGCCGCGGCCTGTACGGCTTCTACGATGACGGCGAGCGTTTCGCCTTCTTCTCCCGCGCCGTTTTAGAGACCCTGTTCTACATCGATTTCACCCCCGATATCATCAACTGCAACGACTGGCAGACCGCTCTGGTGCCGGTGTACCTGAACCTGTACTATCGCCATCTGGATAAGTTCAACCGCATCAAGACCATCTTCACCATCCATAATATCGCTTATCAGGGCAAGTACGGCACCGACATTCTGGAGGATACCTGCGGCATCGGCCGCCGTGACCAGCACATCGTAGAGTACGACGGCTGCGCAAACTTCATGAAGGGTGCTTTCGAGACTGCCGATAAGATCACCACTGTCAGCCCCACCTATGCCATGGAAATCCTCGACCCGTGGTTCAGCTATGGTCTGGACGCTCTGCTGCGCGAGAAGCAGTACAAGCTGTGCGGCATCCTGAACGGCATCGATACCGATTCCAACGATCCCGCTACGGATAAGAACATCCCCTTCAACTACGACATCACCAACTTTGAAGAGGGCAAGGCAAAGTGCAAGGAAGCCCTGCAGGATAAGTTCGGCCTGAACAAGGATGGCAGCCCCGTCTTTGCCATGGTCAGCCGCATGGTCGGCATGAAGGGCTTTGATCTGGTGCAGAGCATCGCCGATGGTCTGGTGGACCGCGGCATCGAGCTGGTCGTTCTGGGCAGCGGCGAGAGCCAGTACGAGAACTTCTTCTCCGACCTGTGCGCACGCCATCCGGGCCGCGTAGGCACCTACATCGGCTTCGAACCGGCCCTGTCGCAGGAGATCTACGCAGGCGCAGATGCCTTCATCATGCCTTCCAAGAGCGAACCCTGCGGTCTGGCACAGATGGTGGCCTGCCGCTACGGCACGCCTCCCATCGTCCGCGAGACCGGCGGTCTGCGCGACTCCATCCACGACAGCACCATGGGTGAGGGCAACGGCTTCACCTTTGCGGGCTACAATGCCCACGAGCTGTATGTGGCCTGCTGCAACGCACAGAATGCTTACTATGACAAGGAGAACTGGAAGAACCTCGTGCACCACTGCATGGAGTGCGACTTCAGCTGGGATGTCTCCGCCAAGAGCTACGAGGGCCTGTACAACGAGACCGCAAACCTCTGGTAATGTCCTGAAAACTGCATAACGGCTGCCGCCCGGTTCCCAAAGAGCCGGGCGGTTTTTTTGTGTGACCCTCTCAGCTTCGCTTCGCTCAGCAGCTCCCCCGAAAGGGGGAGCTTTATTTGTGCTGCCCGAAAGATGCATAAAAGCTCGCCCTTCGGGAGAGCTGGCGCGTCAGCGCCTGAGAGGGTTCGCCCGTTTTTTGCATTCTGCACAACAGATCCATCAAACTTTTGGTATTGATGCGCCCGCAGACGCACAAACTCCATACAGGGCGTACAGTTACGGCATTAGTGTAAACAAACTATGAAATTTTACTAGAAAACAGTGGAAAATTGATTGAAAAAACGGCCGGTTTGAATTATACTATCGTTATAAGATTTTTCGCTGACTGCAAATCCTTGGCAAAGAATCCAGAATCTGGCTTTTGCAAAGGCACATCACACAGGGAGGAAACGCAGGTTGAAGGGCTGGTATAAGGCACTGGAGGATCTTGTCTGGCTGACCCAGCTGGGCCTGAATATGCTGCTGCCGCTGGTCATGTGTCTGGGCGGTGCATGGTGGGCGGTGAACAACTGGAGCTGGCCGGAATGGGTGTTCCTGCCGGCCATCCTGCTGGGGCTTGCTGCCGGGGCACAGAACTTCTGGTATTTTGCAAAGGAACACATGGACCGCACCAAAAAGGAAAAACCAAAGCGGGTGGGGTTCAACTCGCATCAGTAAACTTAACAGGAGGTTTCCCTTTATGAAACTGCAGCCGGAATCCAAAAAGGAGCTGACCCGCATCGCCTGCGGCACGGCCATCTGTACCGCCGTCATGTGGGTGATCTTTGCAGCTCTGCACCTGGTTGGCTGGGTGAAATTTGATTACACTGTTGTTCTGGGCAGTCTCATCGGCGCGGCCGTGGCCATCGGCAACTTTGCGGGCATCTGCCTCGTATGCCAGAAGGTCATCGACGAGCAGGATGAGAAACGGCGCAAAGCGACATTGCAGGCTTCCTACAATGTCCGGATGCTTTTGCAGGCGGTGTGGATCATCGTTGCCATCGGGGCACCCTGCTTCCAGCCCTTTGCCGGTGTTCTGCCCCTGCTTTTCCCGCGCGTTACAATTTACTATCTGCAAATAACCGGCAAGTACAAGCCTCTTGCACCGGCCGGGCCTTCGGTGGACGTCTCTGTGGAGGACGACCCCGAACCCGCACCGGAGCCGGAAGCTGAACCCCGTGACGAAGGGGGTGAAACGTAACAAATGGAACTGAACGGCGCAAAGATCCTGTATACCATCCATACCGACATTCCCGTTCTGGGCGATTTCAAGATCACCCAGACCCTGGTCAGTACCTGGATCGTCATGGCGCTGCTTTCGGGTTTTGCCATCTGGCTGGGCAGAAATCTCAAGCTGGAAAATGTCTCAAAGCGGCAGGCCGCAGCTGAGTTCATCGTAGAACGGCTGGATCAGTTCGTGCACGACAACATGGGCTATCACTTTGATAAGTATATCCCGCTCATCGGCGCGATCTTCGCTCTGAGCATCGGCTGCAACCTCATCAGTGTCATCGGCCTGTGGAGCCCCACGGCAGACCTGAACACCGAGGCGGCGTGGGCCATCGTGGTGTTCGTGCTGATCATGTACTACAAGATCAAGACCAACGGCATCCTTTCCTACCTGAAAGGTCTTTTGGACCCCATCTTCATCATGGCACCCATCAATGTGCTGTCGGAGGTTTCCACCCCCGTCAGTATGGCGTTCCGTCACTTTGGCAACATCTTGTCCGGTACGGTCATTTCCACACTGCTGTACTGGGCGCTGGCAAGCCTGAGCCACGTCATTTTCGGCTGGCTGCCGGGTGCCTTGAGCCAGATCCAGCTGTTCCAGATCGGCATCCCGGCCTTTACGGGCCTGTATTTCGACTGGTTCGGCGGCTGCATTCAGGCGTTCATCTTCTGCACCCTGACCGCAATTTTCATCAAACGTGCTGCCGGTGAGGACTAAGCCCTCACAACGGCATCTCCCAAAACAAAAAACTTTTTTGGAGGACAAATCTTATGACTGACTTTCAGTACCTCGCTCGTGGTATCGCTCTGGCAGGCTGCGGCATCGGCGCAGGCTGCGCACTGATCGCAGGTATCGGCCCCGGTATCGGCGAAGGCAACGCAGCAGCTGCTGCCTGTGAAGCTGTGGGCCGTCAGCCCGAGTGCAAGAGCGACGTTACCAGCACCCTGATCCTGGGCGTTGCACTTTCCGAGACCACCGGTATTTACGGCTTCGTCACCGGCCTGCTGCTGATCTTCCTGGCACCCGGTATGTTCATGAAGTTCCTGGCATAAGCGGAACCTTTTACAAAATAACGAAAGGAGACGCTTATGGAACTGTACCAGGCGTTGATCACGCTGGACGGCTGGACCTTTCTGGCCCAGATCTGCAACCTGATGATCCAGCTGTTCATCTTCAAAAAGTTCCTGCTGAATCCGGTCAAAAACGTGATCGCAGAGCGCAAGGCGAAGGCAGACAGCCAGATCGCCGATGCCACCAAGCTGCGCACCGAAGCCGAAGCTATGAAGGCAGAGTACGAGCAGAACCTGCAGAATGCCCGCGCCGAGGCCAACGAGATCGTTGCCAATGCGCAGAAGACGGCCACCGCCCGCGGCGAAGAGATCGTGGGCGAGGCCCGCGCGCAGGCTGCTGCCCTCAAGCAGAAGGCCGAAGCCGACATTGCGCAGGAGCGCAAGAAGGCCGTGAACGAGGTCAAGGACGAGATCGGCGGCATCGCCATGGAGATCGCCTCCAAGGTGGTGGAGCGTGAGATCAGCGAGAAGGACCACAAGGATCTGATCGACGAATTTATCAAAAATGTGGGTGAAGCATCATGACCGAGACTGCAAGGATGTACGGCGGAAGCCTGTACGATCTGGCGGCGGAGGAAGGGCTGGAGGCCCGCATTCTGGGCGAGCTGGACGAAACCGTGGCGCTTTTTAAGGCAAACCCGGACTACCTGCATCTGCTCAGCACCCCCAGCATCCCGAAAAGAGAGCGCTGCGGCCTGCTGGATGAAGCACTGCGGGATCAGGTCCACCTCTATGTGCTGAACTTTTTGAAGATCCTGTGCGAGAAGGGCACCCTGCGGGAGCTGTCCGGCTGTGCACGGGCTTACCGTGTGCGCTACAATCAGGCGCACGGCATTCTGGAAGCAACGGCGACCACTGCAGTGGCAATGACGGAGCAGCAGGCAAAGGGCCTGCACGAAAAGCTGGAAAAACTCACCGGCAAGACCATCGACCTGAAAACAAAGGTCGATCCGGCAGTGCTGGGCGGCATCCGGCTGGATATCGAAGGCACCGAGCTGGACGGCACGGTGCAGAACCGTCTGGCCGCCCTGCGCAGGGATATTGCTTCCGTGACACTGTGATCGAATTTCCACCCGAAAGATTTTTAAGAATTGAGTGGTGAACAAACAAAGATGCAACTGAAACCTGAAGAGATCTCCAAGATCATCCGTGCGCAGATCAAGCATTACGAAAATGCCATTGAGCAGAGCGAGACCGGCACGGTCATTATGGTGGGCGACGGCATCGCCCGCGCCAGTGGTCTGGAAAAGTGCATGGCAGGTGAGCTGCTTCAGTTTGATAACGGCGAATACGGCATGGCCCAGAATCTGGAGGAGAACACCGTCTCCATCGTTCTGCTGGGCTCCGACGTCGGTATCAAGGAAGGCAGCACTGTTAAGCGCACCGGCAAGGTGGTGTCCGTGCCGGTGGGCGAAGCCATGATCGGCCGCGTGGTCAACGCGCTGGGCCAGCCCATCGACGGCGCAGGCCCCATCGAGACCACCGAGTTCCGCGCCATTGAAAGCCGCGCTCCCGGCATCATCGACCGTCAGCCGGTCAAGGAGCCGCTGCAGACCGGCATCAAGGCCATCGACTCCATGATCCCCATTGGCCGCGGCCAGCGCGAGCTGATCATCGGCGACCGCCAGACCGGCAAGACCACTATCGCCTCCGATACCATCATCAACCAGAAGGGCAAGGACGTCATCTGCATTTACGTTGCCATCGGTCAGAAGCGCTCTACCGTGGCAAACCTTGTGCAGAGCCTGACCGAGGCCGGTGCTATGGGCTACACCATCGTGGTGTCCGCAACGGCATCCGAGCTTTCGCCCCTGCAGTATATCGCACCCTACTCCGGCTGTGCCATGGGCGAATATTTCATGCATCAGGGCAAGCACGTCCTCATCATCTACGACGATCTGTCCAAGCACGCCGTGGCCTACCGTGCACTGTCGCTGCTGATCCGCCGTCCCCCGGGACGTGAGGCTTACCCCGGCGACGTGTTCTATCTGCACTCCCGTCTGCTGGAACGCGCGGCCAAGCTCTCCAATGAGCTGGGCGGCGGCAGCCTGACGGCTCTGCCCATCATCGAGACGCAGGCGGGCGATGTTTCCGCCTACATCCCCACGAATGTCATTTCCATCACCGATGGTCAGATCTTCCTGGAGACGGAGCTGTTCCACTCCGGTGTCATGCCGGCAGTCAACCCCGGCATCTCGGTGTCCCGCGTGGGCGGCAATGCCCAGATCAAGGCCATGAAGAAGGTCGCCGGCACCCTGAAGCTGATCTACTCCCAGTACCGCGAGCTGCAGAGCTTTGCACAGTTCGGTTCCGATCTGGATGCCGACACCAAGGCACGCCTTGCACAAGGCGAGCGCATCGTGGAAGTGCTCAAGCAGAACCGTTCCGCTCCCGTGCCTGTGGAAAAGCAGGTGGCCATCCTGTATGCGACCATTCACGATCACCTTGTGAAGGTCAAGGTGCCGGACGTGGCCGAGTATGAGAAGGGACTGTACGAATATCTGGACAACAATGCTGCGGGTGCCGCCGTCATGGAGACCATCCGCACCACCGGCAATCTGGATAAGGACACTGAGGAGCAGCTTAAGAGCGTGCTCACAGCCTATACCGACAGCTTCGTCAAAGCGCACTAAGGAAGGAGGCGTAACGCATGGCTGGTTCCATGAAGGACATCAAGCTGCGCATCAAAAGCGTAGAGAGCACCATGCAGATCACCAAGGCAATGGAACTGGTGGCTTCCTCCAAAATGCGCCGCGCCAAGGAACGGGTGGAGCACAGCCGCCCCTACTTTGAAACGCTGCATGAGACTTTGACCAAGATCGCCGCGGCCGACCCCCGCGCCCGCAACCCCTACCTGCGCCGTGACGAAGTGAAGCGCACCCTGCTCATCGTGATCGCAGGCGACCGCGGCCTTGCCGGTGGATACAATTCCAACGTGCTCAAGCAGGCCGGGGCCGAAGAAGGCGAAGTGCTGGTGCTGCCCATCGGCAAGCGCTCGGCAGAGTATTTCGTCCACCACGAGGTGCCCCTGTTCACGCAGGAGGTGCTGCTGGCGGCAGATGTCTCGGTGGGCGAGTGCTTCCAGCTGTCCCGCCAGATCACGGAAGGATATCTCAAGGGCGAGTACGATGCGGTAAAGATCTGCTACACCCGGTTCGATTCCATGATGACCCAGACCGCAGCCACCATGGAGGTGCTGCCGCTGTCCATCGAACCTACCGAGCAGCAGAAGGCGGATGCCCGCCGCAGCCAGATCCTGTACAAGCCCAGCAGCGAGGAAGTATTCAGCGCGATCATCCCGGAGTATGTGGCAGGCATCGTCTACGGTGCCGTGTGCGAGAGCGTAGCCAGTGAGCTTGCCGCCCGCCGCACTGCCATGGATGCCGCCACCAAGAACGCCGGTGAGATGATCGACCATTTGAACCTGTATTATAACCGTGCCCGTCAGGCTGCCATCACGCAGGAGATCACCGAGATCGTGGCCGGCGCGGAGATTTAAAACCTATCAAAAAGGAGTTGTAGCCTATGTCCGAAAAACATATCGGCAAGGTGCTCCAGGTCATCGGCCCGGTGCTGGACATCCAGTTTGAGGATGGCCAGCTGCCGGAGCTGCTCAACGCCATCGAGATCGACAACCACGGCGAAAAGCTGGTGGTCGAGGTGGCACAGCACACCGGCGATAACGTGGTGCGCTGCATTGCAATGAACAGCACCGATGGTCTGGTGCGCGGCACCGAAGCCGTGGATACCGGCGAACCCATCAAAGTGCCCGTGGGCGACCAGTGTCTGGGCCGCGTGTTCAACCTGCTGGGTGAGCCCGTGGACAACAAGCCCGCCCCGGCCCCGGAGGCCTACTGGCCCATCCACCGCCCTGCTCCCAGCTACGAGGAGCAGCAGTCCACCACCGAGATCCTCGAGACCGGCATCAAGGTCGTGGACCTGATCTGCCCCTACGCAAAGGGCGGCAAGATCGGTCTGTTCGGCGGTGCAGGCGTCGGCAAGACGGTCCTGATCCAGGAGCTGATCTATAACATCGCCACCGAGCACAACGGCTACTCGGTGTTCACCGGCGTTGGCGAGCGCACCCGTGAGGGCAACGACCTGTATGGTGAAATGACCGAGAGCGGCGTTATCAACAAGACTGCGCTGGTCTATGGCCAGATGAACGAACCCCCAGGAGCCCGTATGCGCGTGGCACTGTCCGGCCTGACCATGGCGGAGTATTTCCGCGATGTGAAGAATCAGGATGTGCTGCTCTTCATCGATAACATCTTCCGCTTCACGCAGGCAGGCTCTGAGGTGTCCGCACTGCTGGGCCGTATGCCCTCTGCCGTCGGCTACCAGCCCACGCTGGCCACCGAGATGGGCGCTCTGCAGGAGCGCATCACCTCCACCCGCAAGGGTTCCATCACCTCGGTGCAGGCCGTCTACGTGCCCGCCGATGACCTGACCGACCCGGCCCCTGCCACCACCTTTACCCATCTGGATGCCACCACGGTCCTGAGCCGTGACATTGCTTCGCAGGGCATCTACCCCGCTGTGGACCCGCTGGATTCCACCAGCCGCATCCTCAGCCCGGAGGTCGTGGGTCAGGAGCACTACGAGATCGCCCGCGCCGTCCAGAAGGTGCTGCAGCGCTACAAGGAGCTGCAGGACATCATTGCCATCATGGGCATGGACGAGCTGAGCGAGGAAGACAAGCGCACGGTCAGCCGCGCCCGCAAGGTACAGCGCTTCCTGAGCCAGAGCTTCCACGTGGCAGAGCAGTTCACCGGTATGCCCGGCCAGTATGTGCCGCTCAAGGAGACCCTGCGCGGCTTCAAGATGATCCTGAACGGCGAGTGCGACGAGCTGCCCGAGAGCGCATTCCTGTTCGCGGGCACCATCGATGACGTGTTCGCAAAAGCGAAGAAAGGGTAAACCATGACGACCTTTCATCTGACGGTGGTCACGCCGGACGGCTGCGCCTTTGACGGGCAGGCCGAGCGCATCGTCTGCCGCGCCATTGACGGCGATCTGGCCATCCTTGCCAAACACGGGGATTACTGCACCGCGCTGGGCATGGGCGAAGCCCATATCGTGGATGCCGAGGGCCAGCGCCGCCGCGCCGCCTGCATGGGCGGGCTGCTGAGCGTGCTGGATGGCGAAGTGCGTCTGGTCGCCACCACATGGGAGTGGGCCGAGGAGATCGATCAGGCCCGCGCCGAGGCTTCCAAGAAGCGTGCGGAGGAGATCCTTGCGCAGAAGAACCTCGACAAGCGGGACTACGAGCTGGCTCAGGCGCGTCTCAAGCGCGCACTGGTGCGTACCTCTATCCACTGAGATAAGAAAAAAGGAGCCATTGCACAAACTGTGCGGTGGCTCCTTTTGCGTGCATGATGAAATTAAAAATAAGATTTCCGCTGAACATGCCCAGAGCGAATGCGGAGGGCATTTAAATCGTAAAGACGTTACATCATATTTGCCTTCTCGATCAGGTTACGGATGTGATGGGCCAGCATCTCCACCGCAGCGGTGTTCTCGCCGCCGTTGGGTACAATGATGTCTGCGTTGCGCTTGCTGGGTTCCACAAAGGCTTCGTGCATAGGCTTGACGGTGGTCAGGTACTGATTGATGACGCTGTCCAGACTGCGGCCCCGCTCCTTCACATCCCGCACCAGACGGCGCAGGATGCGCTCGTCGGCGTCGGTGTCCACATAGATCTTATAGTCGAACAGGGCGCACAGCTCCGGCTACACAAAGGGCAGGATGCCTTCCACGATCAGCACCGGTGCGGGCTCGATGTGCTGCACCTTGTCGCTGCGGTTGTGGTTGGAGTAGTCGTACACCGGGCAGTCGATGGCGCGGCCTGCCTTCAGCTCCTGCAGATGGTAGATCAGCAAAGCGTTGTCAAAGGCATCCGGATGGTCGTAGTTCAGCTTGCAGCGCTCCTCAAAAGGCAACTCATCGTGGCGCTTATAGTAGCTGTCGTGGGAGATCAGGCGCACTTCATCCTCGCCAAAACGCTCCTTCAGCCGCAGGGCAAGGGTGGTCTTGCCGCTGCCGGAACCGCCTGCAATGCCAATGATCAGATTATTCATAGGGATCCCTCCTGCATCATCCTGCCGCTTTGGGTGGAAAAAAGGGCAGGAATGGATTATAATAGGTGCAAAGCTGCCTGTCCGGGACACAGCGCCGGGCGGGCTTGTTCCTGTACATCATAACACAAACCGGCACATTTTTACAGCCCCAGGGCTGCAAATGTGCGAGATAAGGGAAAATGCCATGCAGAAAAAACAATTTCAACAAAATATGAAGGACAAGGTCCGGGTGTTTGAGGATGGCGGCATCCGCCTGCTCAAACGGGGACAGAAGGGCGTGGTACACGCTATTTTCAGCCGTTTTGGCCTAGTGCTGGTTCTGCTGCTTTTACAGGCGTTCGCGCTGTTCAGCCTGCTGCAGTGGTTCGGCGAGCTGCTGCCGCATTATTTTGGCGGCACCCTGCTGGTAACAGCGGCAATGATGGTCTATCTGCTCAATCAGGACATGGACAACAGCGTGCGCATTACATGGCTGGTGGTCACAGCGCTGATGCCGGTGCTGGGCGTGCCGCTGTTCTGGTACACCAAAAGTGATGTGGGCCACAATGCCCTGAAGCGCCGCCTGCTGGATCTGGAGGGCCAGACCCGCGCCCAGCTGCCGCAGAATGAGCAGACCGTGGAGCTTTTGCAGGAGCAGGCACCCGAAGCAGTGCCGCTGGCACGGTATCTGCGGGGCAAGGGAGGCGGATTTCCGGTCTATGCCGACACGGTGGCCACCTACTTCAACGGCGGCGAAGCTATGTTCGATGAAATGCTGCGCCAGCTGGAAACGGCAAAAAAATACATCTTTCTGGAATATTTCATCGTGGATGAAGGCCTGATGTGGGGCCGCATTCTGGAAGTGCTGGCCCGCAAGGCGGCGCAGGGGGTGGATGTGCGGGTGATGTATGATGGCACCTGCGAGTTCTCCACCCTGCCGCGGGATTACCCCAGCCGGCTGGAAGCGCTGGGCATCCAGTGCAAGGTGTTCTCGCCGGTCACGCCCTTTGTTTCCACTCACTACAACTACCGCGACCACCGCAAAATTCTGGTCATTGATGGCCAGGTGGGCTTTACCGGCGGCGTGAATCTGGCAGATGAGTACATCAACCACATAGAAAAGTATGGCCGCTGGAAGGACTCGGCCCTGATGCTGGAAGGCGAAGGCGTGCGCTCCATGACGGCACTGTTTTTGCAGATGTGGAGCATCCTGTGCCAGCCGGAGTTTGAGCAGTTCCTGTCCGATCCCATCCCGGCGGCAGCAAACGCCAAGGGCTTTGTGGTGCCCTACGGAGACTGCCCGCTGGACGGTGAGCGGGTGGGCGAAATGGTGTACATGGATATGCTCAACCGCGCCCGGAAGTATGTGCACATTATCACGCCGTATCTGATCCTGGACGGCGAGCTGGAAACGGCCCTGCGCTTTGCGGCAGAGCGCGGTGTGGATGTGCACCTGATCCTGCCCGGCAAGCCGGATAAGTGGTTCGTTTATGCACTGGCCAAGACCCACTACAAGGCGCTGCTTTCTTCGGGTGTGAAGATCAGCGAGTGGCAGCCCGGCTTTACCCATGCGAAGATCGTGATCGCCGACGGCGTGGAAGCTGTGGCGGGCACCATCAATCTGGACTACCGCAGCCTGTACCATCACTTTGAAAACGCGGTCTGGATGCGCGGCACCGACTGCATTGCCAACATGGAAGCGGATTTTCAGGATACGCTCACCCGGTGCCGCAGGGTGGAGCAGACGAAAGAAAGTATCTGGCAGGGCAAAAAGCTGCTGCATCTGGCGGGCATCCTGCTCAAGTTTATTGCGCCGCTGGTGTGAAAGACTCCTTCCGTCATGGCTGCGTAAGCAGACAGGAGAAGCTCTTAATACAAAAAGGCCCGCTGCCTTTCGACAGCGGGCCTTTTGTTACCGATTTAAATAAAAATCAGCGCTTAGTTCTGCTTCATGCGAGCGAAGCAGTCAGAGCAGTAGACCGGACGGTCCTCACGGGGCTGGAAGGGAACCTTGCAAGCCTTGCCGCAAGCTGCGCAGACAGCATCGAACATCTGACGCTCACCGCTGTTGCTGCGTGCGCCGCCGTTCTTGCGGGCGTCACGGCAGGGCTTGCAGCGCTGGGGCTGATTCTCGAAGCCGCGAGATGCGTAGAACTCCTGCTCACCAGCAGTCCAAACAAATTCCTTACCGCAGTCCTTGCAGACCAGAGTCTTGTCTTCAAACATAGTAGTATCTCCTCTTTAGTTAGTTCTTGCCCACGGAAGGATTGTAACCATACCTTTGGTTTTGGGACCATCGCGCTGATCAGTAAGCTTACCAGGGGCTTGAATGAATGGACGTCCTCCAATTGAGGACTTTTCTATTGTACCGTTCTTTTTGAAATTTGTCAACCAAAAAACAACCATTCGCCTTGTTATTTGTATAGATAGCACAATCCGACAGGGCTGATTTGGGTAAAATAACTGCCGGAAGATGAAAAAGGGGCTGCCGCACATTCCGTGCAGCAGCCCCCTGCAAAGCCCTTTGGAAAACGATTACTTCTCGAGGACTTCCTTGGTGTCGCGGGCGATCATCAGCTCCTCGTCGGTAGCAATGACCAGAGTGCGCACCTTTGCGCCCCAGGCAGTGATCTCGCACACATCGCCCACGGGGTGCTTGTTCTTCTCGGTATCGATGCGGATGCCCAGCCAATCCATGTGGTGGCAGACCTTTGCACGAGCGATCGCGTCGTGCTCGCCGATGCCGCCGGTGAAGACGATGGCATCCACGCCGCCCATTGCAGCGATGTAAGCGCCAACGGTCTTCTTGATCTGGTAGTTCAGCATGTCGGAAGCCAGCTGTGCGCGCTTGTTGCCGGCAGCAGCTGCCTCTTCCACGTCACGCTTGTCGCTGGAAACACCGGAGATGCCCAGCAGGCCGGACTTCTTGTTCAGGATCTCGTCCAGCTCGTGGCCGGTGATGTTCAGGGTGTACTTCAGGTAGTTGACCACAGAGGGGTCCAGGTCGCCGCAGCGGGTGCCCATCATCAGGCCGGCCAGCGGGGTCATGCCCATGGAGGTGTCCACGACCTTGCCCTGATCCACAGCGGCAATGGAGGAACCGTTGCCCAGATGGCAGGTGATCAGCTTCAGGCGCTCAATGGGCTCTTCCAGATACTCGGCAGCCTTGTGAGCAACGTACTTGTGGCTGGTGCCGTGGAAGCCGTAGCGGCGCACGCCGTACTTCTCATAGTACTCATACGGAATGGCGTACATATAAGCCTTCGGAGGCATGGTGCTGTGGAAAGCGGTATCGAACACAGCCACCATGGGGATGTTGCCGAACACCTTGCGTGCGGCCTCGATGCCCAGAATGCCGGCGGGGTTGTGCAGGGGAGCCAGAGGGCTCAGCTCGCGGATGGTCTCGATGACCTCGTCGGTGATCAGGCAGCTCTCCTTGAACTTCTCACCGCCGTGCACGACACGGTGACCGATGGCATCGATCTCGCTGACGTCGTTGATGCACTTGCCCTCGCCGGTGGTCATCTTCTTCACGACCTCGGCAAATGCCTCGGTGTGGGTGGGGAAGATGGCGGGCGTGGTGGCCTTGTGGCCGTTTGCCTCATGGGTGATCATGCTGCTTTCCATGCCAATGCGCTCGCACAGGCCCTTGCACAGCACCTTCTCGCCGTCCATATCGATCAGCTGATACTTCAGGGAAGAAGAGCCGCAGTTAATAACCAGAACTTTCATCTGTGTTGCCTCCTGTATGTTTTTGGTCTGCCCTCTTTTTAAACCTGAGGACAGAATTTTACAGATTCCTGTGTTTATTATATAATAGGGTGGGCGGCTTTTCAAGCCGCAACCCGGGCAAAGCGGTAAAGCTTGTGTACAAGGTTTTTGTACATCCTGCCCACAAATGCGCAAAACCACTGCAGTTTTCTGTATATATGATATAAATTTAACAATCTTTCCGAGGGCGCAGCAGCCCTGCAGAGGAGCTTATCTATGAAATTTGCCGGTATCATTGCAGAGTACGACCCCTTTCACAACGGCCATGCATGGCAGCTGGCGCAGGCAAAAGCGCTGGGAGCACAGCATGTGGCGGTGGCCATGAGCTGCGGGCTGACCCAGCGCGGCGCACTGCCGCTGCTGCCGGAAGCGGTGCGGGTGCAGGCCGCCCTGCAGTGCGGGGCAGATCTGATATTTGCGCTGCCTGCGCCCTGTGCCTGTGCGGGGGCAGAGGCTTTTGCCCGGGCGGGGGTGCGCATCCTTGCCGCCGCCGGGTGCGATGCGCTGGTGTTCGGGGCAGAGACGCCGGACGCAGCCCTGCTGATGGAAGCTGCCCGGGTACTGAACAGCGAGGCCTACCGCACCGAGCTGAAACGCCGGCTTGCAGCCGGTGCCCGCAGCTTTGCGGCGGCGCGGCAGGCGGCGGTGGAAGCGCTCTGCCCGGGCACGGCACTGGCCGCGCTGTTGGATAAGCCCAACAACAATCTGGCAGTGGAATACTGCAAGGCCATTCTGGAACAGGAGGCACCCATGACCCCGGTGCCGCTGCCCCGCGTGGGGGCGGGCCACGGGCAGGCCCTTGCCGAAAGCGGCCACGCACAGTTTGCCAGTGCCAGCGCGCTGCGCGCCCTCTGGGCAGAACAGGGCGCGGATGCGCTGACTCCTTATGTGCCGGAAAAAGCACTGGAGCTGTATAAAAAAGCGGAAATCGACGGAATGTATACCGACTATGCCGCTGCGGGCCGGTGTGAGCTGGCTCTGCTGCGGGCGGCCTGTGCACGACCGGAACCTTTTGCCGCAGTGCGGGGCGTTTCCGAGGGATTGGACCACCGGCTAGAAAACGCCGTGCGCAGCTGCACCGGCCTGCCCCAGCTGCTGGACGCGCTGACCACTGTGCGTTACCCCCGGGCCCGGATGCGCCGCCTTGCCATGGATGCAGCGCTGGGCTATACGGCAGATACCGTGCCTGCCCTGCCGCCCTATCTGCATTTGCTGGGGGCAAGGCGGGAAGCTCTGCCGATGCTCAAAAATACGGCCCTGCCGGTGAGCCACTCGCTGGCAAAGCTGGAAAAAGAAAACGATGCCTGCACCCGCATGGCGGCGGCACAGGCAGGAGCCAGCGATTTTGGCGCACTGTGCCGCCGGGTGCCCGGGCCGATGGGGGGAGTATATCGTCAAAAAATTATCTTTTTGACGAATTGACAAAAAATAATCGAAGAAATTTTATTCAGAAACACTTGTGCCCGGACGGTTTGTGGTGTATGATTAGAGCAATGCAATGTTGGATACAACAAATGAGAACGGAATCAGAAAACCGCACGCAATAAGGAGGAAACTTCATGGCACTTCACGTTCTGGACGAAGCCAACCGCTGTCTGGGCTGCAAAAAGCCGCTGTGCCAGCAGGGCTGCCCCATCCACACCAACATCCCGGAGGTCATTCGGCTGCTCAAGGCAAACCAGATGGACGAAGCTGGCAGAATGCTGTTTGAGAATAACCCGCTGACCACCGTTTGTGCGTTGGTGTGCAACCACGAGAACCAGTGCGAGGGCCACTGCGTGCGCAACCGGATGCCCAGCCACGACCCGGTGCACTTCTCCATTATTGAGGACTACATTTCCACGACCTACGCCAACAAAATGACCGCCGGCCCTGCCCCCAAAAACGGCATGAAGGCGGCAGTCGTTGGCTCCGGCCCGGCGGGCCTGACCATTGCGGTGCTGCTGGCACGCTGGGGCTACGATGTGACCATCTTTGATGCCCGCGATAAAATTGGCGGCGTCATGCGCTACGGCATCCCCAACTATCGCCTGCCGGACAGCGTGCTGGACGATTTCCAGTACCGCCATCTGGAGCTGAAGGGCATCAAGGTGCGGCCCAACACCACCATCGGCAAGACCATCACCATCGATGATCTGTTCCGCGACGGCTACAAGAGCGTGTTCATCGGTGCCGGTCTGTGGAAGGCCAATGCTATGCATATCAAGGGTGAGACGCTGGGAAATGTAGCCTTTGGCATCGATTATCTGGCAAACTCCAAGGCGTTCCGTCTGGGCAGCGATGTTGCGGTGATCGGCGTGGGCAACTCTGCCATGGACTGCGCCCGCACCGCCATCCGCAACGGTGCCCGCCACGTCACCTGCTATGCCCGCCGCGACGAGAGCTGCATCAGTGCTTCCGAGTACGAGGTGAGCTATGCAAAGCTGGAGGGCGTGGGCTTCCGCTTCTGCAAAGCACCGGTGGAGATCCGCGAGAACGGCCTGATCTGCCGCGATACCGTCAAGGGCGAAGATGGCAGGTTCACTCAGGTGGAGGGCAGTGAGATTTTTTACCCCCACACCGGCGTGATCGTGTCGGTCAGCCAGGGCTCGGAGAGCAACCTCGTCAAGACCACTACCGGCATCGAGACCAACCAGAAGGGTCTGCTCACCGTCAGCGAGGACGGCAGCACCACCCGCGAGGGCGTATTTGCCGGCGGCGATGCCGTGATGGGCGCACGCACCGTGGTGGAGGCGGTGGCTGTGGCCAAGAAGGTGGCCGAGAGCATGGATGTCTACATGAAGAGCCTGCCTGCAGAAGAAGTGGCTGACCCCTATGCCAATATCCCGGTGTTCCAGACCCCCACCTCGGACGTGCTGGCAAAGCAGGAGATCTGACGAAATAAAGACAAACTTGGAAGAAACTGTAAAGCTTTTGCGTCTTTGCCGATCTTTGCCGCTCCGTTTGTTGACGGGGCGGCTTTTGCCTTGTATACTATTCATATACTTGTTTATGATTTGTACAAACTGGATATAAAACAGTGAAAGGCGGTGGACGCTATCCTGAAAGCATCCCTCCCGAAACTGCGGGAAAAACTATTGGAAGCGCTGCAGGCAGTGCTGCCCATTGCAGCCATCGTGCTGGTGCTCTGCTTTACCATTGCGCCGGTGTCACCCAGCATCCTGCTGTGCTTTTTGCTGGGGGCCGCCATGATCGTGGTGGGCATCATGTTCTTCACACTGGGCGCGGAGATGAGCATGACCCCCATGGGCGAGCGCGTGGGTGCGGTGATCACCAAAAGTCGGAAGCTGCCGGTGATCTTGGGCATCGGCTTTCTGCTGGGCTTCCTCATCACCATTTCGGAGCCGGACCTGCAGGTGCTGGCAAATCAGGTGCCCTCCATCCCGAACCGCACCCTTATTTTATCGGTGGCGGCGGGCGTGGGCCTGTTTCTGGTGTTTGCCTTCCTGCGTATGCTCATTGGCATCTCGCTGCCAAAGCTGCTGGTGCTGTTCTACGGCATGATCTTTCTTCTGGCGGCGTTTGTGCCCAAGGAATTTCTTGCTGTGGCCTTTGATTCCGGCGGCGTGACCACCGGCCCCATGACGGTGCCCTTCATCATGGCACTGGGCGTGGGTGTGTCAGCTATCCGCGGCGACCGCCACGCGGCGGATGACAGCTTTGGTCTGGTGGCCATGTGCTCCATCGGCCCCATTCTGGCAGTGCTCATTCTGGGCATCGTGTTCCGCGCCTCGGACAGCACCTATATCCCGCCGGTGCTGCCGGAGGTGAGCGACTCGGTGGAGCTGTGGCAGCTGTTCCATGTCAGCCTGCCTACGTATCTGGAAGAGATCGCTGTCTCGCTGCTGCCCATCATCGTGATGTTCGGCATTTTTCAATTTGTGGCTCTGCACATGGACCGCCGGTCGCTGGGCCGCATTGCGGTGGGTCTTGCGTATACCTACGTGGGCCTTGTGCTGTTCCTCACCGGCGCAAATGTGGGCTTTATGCCCGCCGGTAATTATCTGGGTCAGGTGCTGGCCGGGCAGAGCTTCCGCTGGATCATCATTCCCATTGGAATGCTCATCGGTTACTTCATCGTCAAGGCCGAGCCGGCCGTCTATGTGCTGAACAAGCAGGTGGAAGAGGTGACCGACGGTGCCATTTCGGCCAAGGCCATGGGCACAGCCCTTTCGGCAGGCGTTTCCATCTCGGTGGGCCTTGCCATGGTGCGGGTACTCACCGGCGTTTCCATTTTGTGGTTCCTCGTGCCGGGCTATGTGTTTGCCATCGGCATCTCCTTTGTGGTGCCAAAGCTGTTCACCGCCATTGCATTTGACGCGGGCGGCGTGGCATCCGGCCCCATGACAGCCACCTTCCTGCTGCCGCTGGCACAGGGTGCCTGCGTGGCCGTGGGCGGCAATATCGTCACCGACGCTTTCGGCGTGGTGGCCATGGTGGCCATGACCCCGCTCATTACGGTGCAGCTGATGGGCCTTGTGGCACAGCTGCGCACCCGCAAGGCCCGGCGGCTGCAGCCTGCGGCCATGGGTGCGGCCTTTGCCGGTCTGCCGGACGATGATATCATTGAACTGTAAGGAGGGCGCGGCATGAGTTCGTTGTTTTTGATGGTGACCATCACCGACCGCCGCTCCACCGATGCCTTTTTGCAGCTGTACCAGCAGCGCGGCGTGGATGTGAACCTGCGCACGGTGGGCAGCGGCACAGCGGTGCGGGAAACGCTGGCCACGCTGGGTCTGGAAAAGACCGAGAAGGCGGTGCTGCTGGCGGTGGTGACAGAGGATACATGGAAGGCCGTCCGGACAGACCTGCGCCGCAAAATGCGCATCGACGTGCCGGGCACCGGCATTGCATTCACGGTGCCGCTGAGCAGCATCGGCGGCAGAAGGGCGCTGATGTTCCTCACCCAGCACCAGCCGCTGACATTGAAGGAGGAGAGCACCTTGAAGGATACCCGTTACGAACTGCTGCTGGTGATCGCCAATCAGGGCCACACCGGCACCATTATGGATGCCGCCCGCGCAGCAGGTGCCGGCGGTGGCACGGTGATCCACGCCAAGGGTACCGGCATGGAAGGCGCAGCCCAGTTCCTTGGCGTGGAGCTGGTGAATGAAAAAGAGCTGGTGCTCATCGTGGCCCGCACGCCGGAAAAGAACCGCATCATGAAAGCCATCATGGACGGTGCCGGGCCAAAGGCGGGTGCGATTGTGTTCTCGCTGCCGGTGACGGATACCGCCGGTCTGCGTCTGCTGGAGGACGAGGAACCGGTGCAGGAAACCTCTGCGCAGTAAACAACAAAATGTAATTTATTCCGGGATTATTCCGCATTTATGGGCGAAACGCTTGATAAATGCGGATTTTTTCGTTATCATAGAAGAAAGAAATTCAAGAACGAGGGACAAAAGATGATAAAGCTTTCATATGAGCAGCAGATCGCATTCAATTCGCTGTCCATCATCGTGGGCAATGCACTGTATGCGCTCACGGTGGTGCTGTTTCTTGTGCCGTCAGGCCTGATCACCGGCGGTGCCACCGGCATCGCACTGGGCATCAACCGTGCATTGGGACTGCCGGTGTCCGGTGTGCTGTTCGTCATCAACATGACCATGCTTACGGTGGGCTGGGTGCTGCTGGGGCGGCGCTTTGCCATCACCACCATTGCCAGCACCGTGCTCAGCCCCCTGTTTTTGGCCCTGTGGGAGCGGGTGTTCACAGGCTTTGTGCTCACCGATGATCTGGTGCTCAACACCATTTTTGCAGGCCTCGGCGTAGGCATTTCGCTGGGCATCACCATCCGGGCAGGCGCATCCACCGGCGGCATGGACATCCCTCCGCTGGTGCTGAACAAATATTTCCACATCCCGGTGTCGGCCAGTATGCTGGTGTTCGATATGCTCATCCTCTGCCTGCAGGCGGCGTTCAGCCCGCTGCAGCAGTGTCTGTACGGCATCGTGATGGTGATTGTGTATACGGTGGTGCTGGACAAGGTGCTCCTCTTCGGCACTACCCGCACCGAGGTAAAGATCATCAGCCAGCACGCCGATGATATCCGCGAGGCCATCTTCACCCAGCTGGACCGCGGTGTGACCGTGCTGCATGGCGAGGGAGGCTACAGCCACGAGCCGGAGCAGGTGCTGCTGAGCATCGTGAGCAACCGCCAGCTGCCGAAGCTGGAAAAGCTGGCCCATGCCATCGACCCCACCTGCTTTATGATCGTGAGCCATGTGACCGAGGTGAGCGGGCGCGGCTTCTCGCTGGATAAGAATTACCAGTAAACGCTGAAAATCCCAGCAGATACTTGAAAAACAGTACCGGTTTAGGGTATAGTATAGAAGAACGGTAGGTTATGCCGTGATTTTACCCAACAGGAAAGGAAAAACATCATGTTTGATATTTTCAATATGCTCAAGAAGGAAGAACACAAGGACGCAAAGCAGGTGACCCGCGAGACCATCATCGGCGATATCCTGGATATGGACCAGACCACCGCTCCCTACTTCATGGAGATCGGCATGCACTGCCTGGGCTGCCCTGCATCCCGCGGCGAGAGCATCGAGGAGGCCTGTGCTGTCCACGGCGTGGACTGCGATGAGCTGATCGAGAAGCTGAACGAGCATCTGGCCGCAAAGAAGGCATAAATTGCTGCCCACATTGGATGCGCGTCTGGCTGCCGCCGCAGAGCTTGTGCGGCCGGGAGAGCCGGTGGCGGACATCGGCTGCGACCACGGCAAGCTGACGGCGGTGCTGGCGGCTTCGGGAAAATACCCGAAGGTGATCGGTGCCGACCTGCGGCCCGGCCCGCTGGCAAAGGCAGAGCAGACGCTGGAACATGCAGGCTGTAAAGACCGCGCTGAGCTTCGGCTTGGCGACGGTCTTTCTGTGCTTACGGAGAACGAAGTAGGCAGCATCGTGTTGGCGGGCGTTTCCGCCCAGACCACTTGGGAAATTTTAGAGAAAGCCCCATGGGTGTTCACCGTGGGAGGGCCGCGGATCATCATGATCCCGGCCACCCGCCACGACGCGCTGCGCCGCTGGTTGTGGGAGCATGGCTTCTCCTTTGCAGCCGACCGCCCGGTGCAGGCGGCGGGCCGCTGGTACGCGGTGATGGCGGCGGAGTACACCGGCAGGGTGTATGCGCCCACCTTTGCCGAGTGCCTGTTTGGCAGTACGGGAGAGTGGCCTGGGGGAAAAGGCTACGCCGACTGGCAGAAGGCAAAGCTGCCCCGGATGCGCCTTGGCGTGCCGGATGGCAGTCCGCTTGCCGCCGAGATCGATGCAATTTTAAAAGAGGGGACAGAAGGATGACAACAGTACGGCAGGTATACGAAGCAATGCAGGCCATCGCGCCGCTGGAACTGGCGGAACACTGGGATAATCCCGGCCTGCTGGTGGACTGCGGCGGGCAGATGCACCGGGTGCTGGCAGCACTGGACATCACCCCCGAAGTGGTGGCCGAAGCCGCCGCAAAGCAGTGTGAGATGATCGTGTCCCACCACCCGGTCATTTTTGATCCGCTCAAAAAGATCGGCCCGCAGGATGTGCCTTTCCAGCTGGTGCAGGCAGGCATTTCTGCCATCTGTATGCACACCAATCTGGATGCTGCCGAGGGCGGCGTGAACGAAGTGCTGGCAGGCATCTTTGACATGAAGAATATGGAAACCTTTGCCGAGGGCTGCGGCCGTGTGGGAGCCATTGAAGAAATCGCGGTTCCGGAGCTTGCCCGCAAGGCAAAGCAGGAGCTTGCTGCGCGCTGCAACCAGTCGAAGAACGGCCCGGCGGTGCAGGTGAAGTTTGTGGATGCGGGTAAGCCGGTCAAGCGCTTGGCGGTCATCAGCGGTGCGGGCGGAAGCCTGTTTGCAGATGCCATTGCTATGGGCGCGGACTGCCTGCTGACCGGTGAAGCCAACCACCACCACGCCATCGATGCCAAGCGGCTGGGCCTTTCGCTCATTGCGGCGGGCCACTATGCCACCGAATTTCCGGTGACTGCCGCCGTGGCTGCAAAGCTGCGCGCCGCCCTGCCGGAGCTGGAAGTGCTGGTGAGCACCGAGAACCGCGACCCGTATACGTATTTATAAGGAAAGCCGCAATAAGGTGAACGGCCTCGCCCTCTCCGTCACGGCTAACGCCGTGCCACACTCCCCCCTTTTGTCACCTATGGTGACATCTGTTCCCCTCTTTGTTACCTACGGTGACATTTCTCCCCGGCCGGGGAGAATCTGTCCCGGCGCGGGGGAAGTCTTTCCTCAAAGTGAGAGGCTTTGGCAGTCTATGCAAGGTTCATGGTTTTGCCAAGGGCTCTCCCTTTGGGAGAGCTGTCGAGCAGATGCGAGACTGAGAGGGCGAGGTCGCTTAAAATAAAAGAATTTCCATTCCAAATCATAAACGAGGTAAACACTATGGCATTGGATGCCGCGACACTGGCCCTTACGGCAGCAGAGCTCAAAGCAATGCTGACCGACGCCAAGATCGCAAAACTATTTGAACCCACCCGTGATGAGCTGGTGCTCACCCTGCGCACCCGCACGGATACCTATGCGCTGCTGCTTTCGGCCCGCAGCGGTTCCGCCCGGGTGTGCCTGACCGAAGAAAGCTTTGAAAACCCGGAGACGCCGCCCTCCTTCTGCATGCTGATGCGCAAGCATCTCACCGGCGGCAGGCTGCTGGACGTGCACATGGAGCCGGGAGACCGCATCGTGTATTTTGATTTCCAATGCACCAACGAGATGGGCGACCTTGTGCGCAACACCCTGTGTGCCGAATTGATGGGCCGCTACTCCAATCTGGTTCTGGTGCAGAACGGCAAGATCATTGACGCACTCAAGCGCGTGGATTTTGAGGACAGCGATGTGCGCCAGCTGCTGCCGGGCCTGCCCTACACCACGCCGCCCAAGCCTGCAAGACCGGACTTCCTGCTGGTGAGCAGTGCGTCCATCGTGGCAGCAGCCTGCCAGAGAGATCTGCCGGTGGCAGATGCCCTCAACAAGACCGTGGCCGGTGTTGGCCCGGTGGTCTGCCGCGAAGCTGCATGGCGTGCCTTTGACGGCGAACATCTGCCCGCCAATGAGCTGACCGAGGAACAGAAGCGCAAGCTTATGGCCGCCATCGACGAGCTGAAGGAAGAGCACGCAACCGGCGGTACGCCCTGCAGCGTCACCGACCCCAGCGGCAAGCCCATCGAGTATACCTTCTTCCGTCCGCAGCAGTACGGCGAAAAGTATATAATAAAGGAATGGCCCTCCTTCAACGCCATGCTGGAGGGCTACTACGCTGAGAAGGACCGCGCGGAACGCCTGCGCACCAAAAGCAAGGAGCTGCACAAGGCCGTGCACAATATGTACGAGCGCGCCGTGCGCAAGCAGGCCGCCCGTCAGGAAGAGCTTGCTGCCAGCGGCAAGAGCGAAAAGCTGCGTCTGTACGGTGAGCTGCTCTCGGCAAACCTCTATCTGGCCCAGAAGGGCATGAAGAGCATCACCGTGCCCAACTGGTACGACGAGGGCAAGGAAGTGACCATCCCGCTGGACCTGCGGTTCACACCCAGCCAGAACGCTCAGAACTTCTTCAAGAACTATAAAAAGAAGCAGACCGCCGCCCGGATGCTGGTGGATCTGCTGGCAGAGGGTGAAAAGGAGATCGCCTATCTGGAAACGGTGCTCTACGAGGTGGAGTCCGCTTCCGGTGAAGCGGCCCTCAACGAGATCCGGGCAGAGCTGAAGAGTCAGGGCTACCTGAAATACTACAAGCAGCGGGATAAGCGCCAGAAGCCTGCAGACTTCCTGCGGTTCACTTCCACCGATGGCTTTGAGATCCTGGTGGGCCGCAACAACGCCCAGAACGACAAGCTCACCCTGCACACCGCCCGGGGCAAAGACCTGTGGTTCCATGTGCAGAAGGCCCCCGGCAGCCACGTTGTGGTCATGAGCCGGGGCGAGGAGATCCCGGACACCACCAAGCAGGAGGCCGCGGAGCTGGCAGTCATCTACTCCAGCACCTACAAGGCAGGCACCGGCGCCAAAGTGGCGGTGGACACCACCGAGGTGAAAAACATCTGGAAAGCCAGCGGTGCCAAGCCCGGCATGGTGCTGTACGAGGTGTACACCACGGTCTATATCACGCCCCGGGATGGGCTGGCGGAACAGCTGAAGAAGAAATGATTTGAACTGCGCGCCGCGCTGCTCTGCGCATCTTCAGCGGAAGAATTATTTTAAATTTGCCAATCGGGAAAATCTGCGGATTTTCCCGATTGACTTTTTCACGGGTGGGGTCGTAAAGGCGAACGGCATTTGCAGCGCCTGCTTCCTGCGGGAGCGGCGGCGCTGCTTTTTATTATATATGTATAAAAGCGGCAGGACGGTCCATACTAAGCACTGCGCAGCGGGCACGGCAGAGTTTTCCACCGGCAGAAAAGCCTGCGGATTGTGCATCTTGCACAGAAAATGCGCTCTTTGACAAAACGGAGAAAATAAAAAAGAAAATTCGTTCTTTTTTCTAAAAAACACTTGCCAAATGCACGAAGGTGTGATAGAATAACTCTCGGCTGCAAAGGGCTTGTGCGATACAAGTCGTGCAGGCCAGCGATATGCGTAGATGCGGGAGGTTGTCATCCGGCGATAGCTGCGATGGGTTATTTCCGCGGAGTATGTCCGATCTTAGAACCGGGCGAAAGAATTACTGACAGCGATGGAATACGTTCCCTCGGCAGAGAAGTTACTCCTCTGCGAAACGGGCGGAACCAATGTTCGGATTTGATTTGCTAATATGTTTCCGGGAGAACTGCCATGCGGTTCACCGGTTTTTATAGTGCCAAATCGAGGAACACCCGGAACTGTGTAGAGCAATTTATCGGCTCGCCTAGGGCAAAATCAATTTTTTCAGGAGGCGTAAGCAATGGCAGTCAAAGAGAAAATCAGAATCCGTCTGCAGAGCTATGATGCTCAGCTGATCGATGCCGCAGCAGAGAAGATCGTGGAGACCGCAAAGCACACCGGTGCACGCGTGTCCGGCCCCATCCCCCTGCCCACCGATCGTGAGATCGTTACCGTTCTGCGCGCTACCCACAAGTACAAGGATAGCCGCGAGCAGTTCGAGAGCCGCACTCATAAGCGTCTGATCGACATTCTGAAGCCGTCCAACAAGACGGTCGAGGCTCTGATGAGCCTCCAGCTCCCCGCTGGCGTGGACATCGAGATCAAGCTGTAAAAGACACTCGATCAAATTCGATGCCCTCGTTTCCCGAGGGGTCATGTTGGCAGTGACGTGCGCTGCCAACCAATAACCTTTACAGGAGGAAAAGAAAATGGTTAAAGGCATTATCGGCAAGAAAGTCGGTATGACCCAGCTGTTCGACGCGAACGGCAAGGTCGTTCCCGTCACCGTCATCGAGGCTGGTCCCTGCACCGTCGTGCAGAAGAAGACCGTCGAGAGCGATGGCTACCAGGCTGTTCAGCTGGGCTTCGGCGAGGTTTCCGCCAAGAAGGTCAACAAGGCAGCTGCAGGCCACTTCAAGAAGGCAAACGTTGCCCCCAAGAAGACCCTGCGCGAGTTCCGTCTGGAAGATGTTTCCGCAATGAACGTTGGCGACGTGCTGAAGGCTGATGTCTTCGCAGAGGGCGACAAGGTGGACGTTGTGGGCGTTTCCAAGGGCAAGGGCTACCAGGGCGTTATCAAGCGCTACGGTCAGCACCGTCTGCGTGAGAGCCACGGCACCGGTCCTGTTGCTCGTCATGCAGGTTCTAACGGTTCCACTTCTACCCCTGCTCGCGTGTTCCCCGGCAAGCGCCTGCCCGGCCACATGGGCTTTGTGCGCGTCACCGTGCAGAACCTGACTGTTGTCAAGGTTGACACCGAGAACAATCTGATCGCTGTCAAGGGTGCGGTTCCCGGTTCCAAGGGCACCATCATCACTCTGGCCAACAGCGTGAAGGCGTAAGGAGGAAAGCTACAATGGCAAAGTTTAACGTAGTCGATATGAACGGTCAGCATGTTAGCGAGATCGAGCTTTCCGACGCCGTGTTCGGTATCACCCCGAACGAGAAGGCTGTCCACATTGCTGTGGTGAACTTCCTGGCCAACCAGCGTCAGGGCACCCAGAACACCAAGATCCGCATGGAAGTTTCCGGCGGCGGCAAGAAGCCCTGGCGTCAGAAGGGCACCGGCCACGCTCGTCAGGGTTCCATCCGTGCACCGCAGTGGACTCACGGCGGCGTCGCTCTGGGCCCCAAGCCCCGCAGCTACAACTACCACATCAACAACAAGGTCAAGCGCCTGGCTCTGCTGAGCGTGTTGTCCGACAAGGCTGCCAATGGCAACATGGTCGTTGTTGACAAGTTCGCTTGCGATGAGTACAAGACCAAGACCGTGGTTGCAATGCTGAACGCTGTTGGTGCCGGCAAGAAGAACCTGCTGGTCAACGAGACTGTCGATGCAAAGTTCGTCAAGAGCGCTGGCAACATTGCCGGTGTGAAGACCACCTTCGCAGGCAGCGTGAACACCTACGATGTGCTGAATGCCGACAAGCTGATCATCAGCGTCGACGCAGCTAAGAAGCTCGAGGAGGTGCTTGGCTAATGAAAACCGCACATGATATCATCCTGAAGCCGGTCATTACCGAGAACTCCATGGCTGGCATCGCTGACAAGAAGTACACCTTCAAGGTCGCTACCGATGCTACCAAGGTCGAGATCGCTCAGGCCGTTGAGGTCCTGTTCCCGGGCGCTAAGGTCGCAAAGGTCAACACCATCTCTGTGCGCGGCCGTTTCCGCCGCCAGGGCATGCACGCCGGTTACACCGCTGCATCCAAGAAGGCTATCGTGACCCTGACCAAGGACTCCAAGGAAATCGAGTTCTTCAACAGCATGGTCTAAGCCGAACCCGCCGAGGGTTCCTCTATGGGGATATGACCCCGATAATAATTCATAAGATAAACAAAGGAGAATAGCACTATGGCTATCAAGAAGTATGGCCCCACTACTCCGGGCCGCCGCGGCATGACCGTCACGGATTACAGCGTCCTGTCTAAGGTCGCTCCCGAGCGCAGCCTGCTGGAGCCCATGAAGAAGCACAGCGGCCGCAACAACACCGGTCGCATCACCGTCCGTCATCAGGGCGGCGGCAACCGCACCAAGTATCGTGTCATCGACTTCAAGCGTCAGAAGACCGATATGCCCGCTACCGTCAAGACTCTCGAGTACGATCCGAACCGCAGCGCATTCATCGCTCTGGTCGAGTACACCGATGGCGTCAAGAGCTACATCATTGCTCCCGATGGCCTGAAGGTGGGCGATGTGGTCATCAGCAGCAAGTCTGCCGACATCAAGCCCGGCAACTGCCTGCCCTTCGAGAACATCCCCGTCGGTACCATCATCCACAACATCGAGCTGTATCCCGGCCGCGGCGCTCAGCTGGTTCGTTCCGCTGGCAACATGGCTCAGCTGATGGCTAAGGAGAATGGCTACGCTCTGGTTCGTCTGCCCTCCGGTGAGATGCGCAACGTGCCCGTGAACTGCACCGCAGTCATCGGTCAGGTTTCCAACATCGACCACGAGAACGTCAACCTGGGCAAGGCTGGCCGCAAGCGCCACATGGGCGTCCGTCCCGGCAGCCGTGGTACCGTCATGAACCCCTGCGACCATCCCCACGGTGGTGGCGAGGGCCGCGCACCTGTTGGTCACTCCGGTCCTATGACTCCCTGGGGCAAGCCCGCTCTGGGTCTCAAGACTCGCAAGCATCATAAGCGCTCCGATAAGCTGATCGTGAAGCGTGCAGGTAAGTAAGAGAGGAGTTTAAGACAATGGGTAGAAGCATTAAAAAAGGACCTTTCGTCCAGGCTGCTCTTATGAAGCACGTTGAAGCGATGAACGCTTCCGGCAAGAAGCAGGTCATCAAGACCTGGAGCCGCGCCTCCACGATCTTCCCCGAATTCGTTGGTCACACCTTTGCCGTTCACGACGGCCGCAAGCATGTGCCTGTGTATGTGACTGAGGACATGGTTGGCCACAAGCTGGGTGAGTTCGTTCCCACCCGTACCTTCAAGGGCCACACTGGTAATTCTAAGTAATAGAGGGAGGAACACAACATGGAAGCTCGGGCAATTCTTCGTTATGCCCGCATTAGTCCTCGTAAGGTGTCTATCGTTATGGATCTGATCCGTAACAAGCCCCTGGACGAAGCGCTGGCAATCCTGCAGTACACCCCGAAGGCAGCTTGTGAGCCCCTTCTGAAGCTGGTGAAGTCTGCAGCCGCTAATGCGGAAAACAACTTCAATATGGACAAGAACAACCTCTACGTCGCCGAGTGCTACGTCTGCCCCGGCCCGACGCTGAAGCGCATGATGCCTCGTGCACAGGGCCGCGGCTACCGCATCCTGAAGCGCACCAGCCACATGACCGTTGTTCTGAAAGAGAAAGAGTAAGGAGGGAAAACAATGGGCCAGAAAGTAAATCCGCACGGCATTCGTGTCGGCGTTATTAAAGACTGGGACAGCCGCTGGTTTGCCTCCAAGAAGGATTTCAGCGATAACCTCGTCGAGGACCACAAGATCCGCACTGAGCTGAAGGCTCAGCTGAAGGATGCTGGTGTGCCCAAGATCGAGATCGAGCGTACTGTGGACCCGTCCACTTCCGCTCCTCGCGTAACTGTCAACATCTACTGCGCTAAGCCCGGCATGGTCATCGGCAAGGGCGGCGAAGAGCGCGTTGCTCTGCAGAACAAGCTGACCAAAGAGTATGGCAAGACTGTCATCGTCAACGTCATCGAGGTCAAGAGCGCTGCTACCAACGCTCAGCTGGTTGCTGAGGATATCGCTCGTCAGCTGGAGAACCGCGTGACCTTCCGCCGTGCCATGAAGCAGTGCATGCGCAATGCCATGAGCCCCCGCGATCGCGCTACCGTTCCCGCAAAGGGCATCAAGGCAATGTGCTCCGGCCGTCTGGGCGGCGCTGATATCGCTCGTACCGAGAGCTATCACGAGGGCACCATCCCCCTGCAGACCCTGCGTGCTGACATTGACTACGGCTTTGCAGAGGCTGCTACCACCTACGGCCGCATCGGCGTCAAGGTGTGGGTCTACAAGGGCGAAGTCCTGAAGAGCGCTAAGACCGCTCAGAAGAAGGAAGGAGGCAACAAGTAATGTTACTGCCTAAGCGTGTTAAGTACCGCCGCGTCCAGCGCGGCCGCATGACCGGTAAGGCTACCCGCGGCAACGTGGTGTGCCAGGGCCAGTACGGCCTTGTTGCTCTGGAGCCGGCATGGATCTCTTCCACCCAGATCGAGGCTGCTCGTGTTGCCATGACTCGTTACATCAAGCGTGGCGGCAAGGTGTGGATCAAGATCTTCCCCGATAAGCCCGTGACTGAAAAGCCCGCTGAGACCCGCATGGGTTCCGGTAAAGGCTCTCCCGAATACTGGGTCGCTGTTGTGAAGCCGGGCCGCGTTCTGTTCGAGCTGGCAGATGTCGATGAGGCAACTGCTCGTGAGGCACTGCGCCTGGCTATGCACAAGCTGCCCATCAAGTGCAAATTTGTTGTCCGTGAGGACTCCGTGAAGGAGGATGGCACCAATGAAGGCTAATGAACTCCGCGAAATGCAGACCGCAGAGCTGACCAGCAAGCTGGCAGACCTGAAGGCCGAGCTGTTTAACCTGCGCTTCCAGCATGCCATCAACCAGCTGGAGAACCCCGGCCGCATCGAAGCAGTCAAGAAGGACATCGCCCGCGTGATGACCGTTCTGGCTGAGAAGCAGTAAGGAGGTTAAACGATGGAAGAACGTAATCTGAGAAAGACCCGCGTCGGCGTCGTCGTGTCCGACAAGATGGATAAGACCATCGTGGTTGCCGTTAAGGATAGCGTGCAGCACCCCCTGTACAAGAAGATCCTGAAGCGTACCGCCAAGTTCAAGGCTCGTGATGAGCAGAACGAGTGCGGCATCGGTGACCGTGTTGAGATCATGGAGTGCCGCCCCCTGTCCAAGGATGTGCGCTGGCGCCTGGTCCGTATCGTTGAGAAGGCAAAGTAATTTGCCCGCTGCTTTGAACAGTTTGAAAGGAGATATCTGATATGGTTCAGATGCAAACTTATCTCAAAGTTGCCGACAACACCGGTGCCAAGGAGCTGATGTGCTTCCGCGTGCTGGGCGGCACCCGCAAGAGATACGCAAACATTGGTGACGTCGTGGTCTGCTCTGTCAAGAAGGCAGCCCCCGGCGGCTCCGTTAAGAAGGGCGACGTTGTGAAGGCTGTCATCGTGCGCAGCAAGCATGGCGTGCGCCGCGACGACGGCTCCTACATCCGTTTCGATGAGAACGCCGCCGTTATCGTCATGGCCGACAAGAGCCCCAAGGGTACCCGTATCTTTGGACCCGTTGCTCGCGAGCTGCGCGATGCCGGCTACACCAAGATCCTGAGCCTGGCTCCGGAATCGCTGTAAGGAGGTTTTAAAAATGAATAATCTTCATGTTAAAACCGGCGACAACGTTATGATCATCAGCGGCAAGGACAAGGGCCACACTGGTAAGGTCCTGCAGGTCAGCCCCTCTGAGAACAAGGTCATCGTTGAGGGCCAGAACATGGTTACCAAGCACGTCAAGCCTCGTCGTCAGGGCGAGCAGGGCGGCATCGTCAAGGCTGAGGGTGCTATGTACGCATCCAAGGTCATGCCCATCTGCCCCAAGTGCGGCAAGGCCGTGCGTGTGGGCCACGTCGAGAAGGACGGCAAGATGGTTCGCGTCTGCAAGAAGTGCGGCGCTGAGCTGTAAGAAAGGAGTAAGGAACAATGGCTCGTTTGAAAGAACAGTATGTCAATGAAATTGCTCCTGCTCTGAACTCCAAGTTCGGTTACAAGAGCGTTATGCAGATCCCCAAGCTGGACAAGGTCGTCATCAACGTTGCCTGCGGCGAAGCCAAGGACAACGAGAAGATCCTGGAAGCTGTCATGAAGGATCTGGGCCAGATCACTGGCCAGAAGGCAGTTGTGTGCCGTGCCAAGAAGAGCGTTGCTAACTTCAAGCTGCGCCAGGGCACTCCCATCGGCTGCAAGGTCACCCTGCGCGGTGAGCGTATGTATGAGTTTGTCGATCGCTTCTTCAACATCGCACTGCCCCGTGTCCGCGACTTCCGCGGCATCAACGGCAACGGTTTTGATGGCCGCGGCAACTTTGCATGCGGCATCAAGGAGCAGATCATCTTCCCCGAGATCGACTTCGAGAAGGTCGATGCAGTCCGCGGCATGGATGTCTGCTTTGTCACCACTGCCAAGACTGACGAAGAGGGCAAGGAGCTGCTGAAGGCTCTGGGCGCTCCGTTCGCAGAGAACAACTAAGGGAGGAGATTTCTACAATGGCTAAACTGTCTATGAAGCTGAAGCAGTCTCGTCCTGCTAAGTTCTCTACCCGTGCATACACCCGCTGCCGCATCTGCGGCCGTCCCCACTCCGTGCTGCGCAAGTACGGCGTGTGCCGTGTGTGCTTCCGTGAGCTGGCCTACAAGGGCGAGATCCCGGGCGTGAAGAAGGCTTCCTGGTAATCAAGCCAGAGGGCCGGATAATTTGTCGGATATCCGTCCCGGGGCAACGATGTTTCGGGGCGGTATCATTATAAAACAAACGAGAGCTAATCTAAGGAGGTTAGTGGCAAATGCAGATTACTGATCCTATCGCGGACCTGCTGACTCGCATCCGCAACGCTAGCACTGCCAAACACCCTTCTGTGGAGATCCCCGCTTCCAACATGAAGAAGGCTATCTGCCAGATTCTGGTTGACGAGGGCTACATCAAGGGCATGCAGGTCAAGAACGACACCGTTCAGGGCACCATCGTTGTCACCCTGAAGTATCAGGCTAACGGCGAGCCCGTTATCGCTGGTCTGCGCCGCGTGTCCAAGCCCGGCCTGCGCATCTACACCAACTGCGAGGATATGCCCAAGGTCATGAAGGGCCTGGGCACCGCAATCATTTCCACCTCTAAGGGCATCATGACTGATAAGGCTGCACGTGCTGCACACGTCGGCGGCGAAGTCCTGGCCTACGTGTGGTAAGAAAGGGGTAAAAGACAATGTCGAGAATTGGAAGAAAACCCATCGTCATTCCTGCCGGCGTTACTGTCACTGTCGATGAGGCAGCACATCACGTCGCCGTCAAGGGCCCCAAGGGCAGCCTGAATTCCAACTATCATCCCCTGATGACCGTCAAGGTCGAGGGCAATGAAGTTCTGGTTACCCGCCCCAATGACGAACCCCAGGCCCGCAGCCTGCACGGCCTGACCCGTACCAACATCGCCAACATGGTGAACGGTGTTGTGAACGGCTACGAGAAGAAGCTGGAGATCGTGGGCGTTGGTCTGCGCTGCCAGAAGCAGGGCTCCAACCTGGTCATGAACCTGGGCTTCTCTCATCAGGTGAACATTCCTGATACTGAGGACTGCACCATCGTGTGGCAGGATCCCAACCACTTCACCGTTACCGGTATTGACAAGCAGAAGGTCGGCCAGTATGCTGCCGAGATCCGCGCCAAGAAGCCGCCCGAGCCTTACAAGGGCAAGGGCATTCGCTACGAGGGCGAGGTTGTCAAGCACAAAGAAGGCAAGGCCGGCAAGGGCAAGAAATAAGGTAAGGAGTGAAAGACAATGGTTAAGCAGATCGACAAGAACGAAGCTCGTCTTCGTCGTCATCGCCGCGTTCGTAACAAGATCAGCGGCACCGCAGCACGTCCTCGCCTGGATGTTTTCCGCTCCGCCAAGCACATTTACGCTCAGATCATCGATGATGAGCAGGGCGTGACTCTGGTGTCGGCTTCTACTATGGACAAGGACTTCAACGGCAACGGCGGCAACGTCGAGGCCGCTGCTGAGATCGGCAAGAAGATCGCAGCAAAGGCTCTGGAAAAGGGCATCACCGAGGTCGTGTTCGACCGTGGTGGCTACGTTTATCATGGCCGTGTTAAGGCCCTGGCTGATGGCGCCCGTGAGGGCGGCCTGAAGCTGTAATGAGAGGAGGAAACACATTATGGCTATGAGAAACCGTGAAGACGACGGCATGATCACCAAGGTTGTCTCCATCAACCGCGTTTCCAAGACTGTCAAGGGCGGCCGCATCATGAAGTTTGCCGCTCTGGTTGTCGTGGGCGACGGCAAGGGCACTATTGGTTACGGCATCGGCAAGTCCGGCGAAGTGCCTGAGGCAATCCGCAAGGGCGAAGCTGCTGCTAAGAAGAACATGCACAAGGTTGCCCTGAAGGGCACCACCATCCCCCACGAGATCGTCGGCAAGTACGGCGCAGGCGCCGTTCTGCTCAAGCCGGCTGCACCCGGTACCGGTATGATCGCCGGCGGCCCTGTGCGTGCCGTCATTGAGGCTGCAGGCATCAAGGACATCCGTGCGAAGTCTATGCGTTCCAACAACCCCATCAACGTTGTTTCTGCTACCTTCGCAGGTCTGTGCGGCCTGGTCAGCGCTGAGTCTGTCGCTGAGAAGCGCGGCAAGACCGTGAAAGAAATTCTGGGTTAAGGAGGTAACAAACCATGGCAGATAAGATGCTCAAGATCGAGCTGAAGAAGAGCCTGATTGGCCGCGGCGCTAAGCAGATCGCTACCGCTGAGGCTCTGGGCCTGAAGAAGCCGGGCGACGTTACCGTTCAGCCTGACAATGCCGCTACGCAGGGCAAGATCGCAAAGATCGGCTTTATGCTCAGCGTCACCGAAGCCTAATAGCAGGGGGTATACGCATAATGAAACTTCATGAATTGCACGCGATTCCCGGCGCAAACAAGGCTGTGACCCGCAAGGGCCGCGGCATTGGCTCCGGCAATGGCAAGACTGCCGGCTTCGGCAGCAAGGGCCAGAAGGCCCGTTCCGGCGTGAAGCACGCTGGTTTCGAGGGCGGCCAGATGCCTCTGGCACGCCGCCTGCCCAAGGTTGGCTTTAACAACATCTTTGCTACCCAGTACGCCATCGTCAACGTGGCTGATCTGGAAGCTGCTTTCAATGCCGGCGATGTCGTCGATACCGAGGCTCTGAAGGCAAAGGGTCTGGTCAAGAAGACTCTGGACGGCGTTAAGGTTCTGGGCAACGGCGAGCTGACCAAGGCTCTGACCGTGAAGGCCGCAGCCTATTCCGCTTCTGCCAAAGAGAAAATCGAGAAGGCAGGCGGAAAGGCTGAGGTGATGTAAGGTGTTCCAGACATTCCGTAACGCATGGAAGATCCCCGAGCTTAAAAATCGTCTCCTGTTCACGCTGGCGATCCTCGTGGTGTACCGTCTGGGCTGTGCCATTCCCGTTCCGTTCGTTTCCGGCTCTGCGCTGACGCAGATGTTCGCAAACGGCGACATGCTCTCCTATCTGAACATGATGAGCGGTGGTGCTCTGGCCCGTTGCACGCTCTTCGCGTTAGGTGTGACACCCTATATCAACGCCTCCATTATTGTGCAGCTGCTCACCGTGGCAATTCCCGCGCTGGAAAATCTGGCAAAGGAAGCCGACGGCCAGCAGAAGCTGCAGCAGATCAACCGGTACGCAGGTGCTGTGGTCGCTCTGATCATGAGCATCGGCTACTACTTCGTGATCCGCAATATGGGCGCACTGAAGTACGTTTCCGGCGGTGCCGGCATCTTTGCCGCCATCGTCATCATCGCAACCTTTGTGGCTGGCGCACAGCTGATCACATGGTGCGGTGAGCAGATCGATGACAAGGGCATCGGCAACGGTGTCTCGCTCATCATCTTTGCTTCGATCGTCTCCAACTGGTCTTCGCTGTACACCTCTGTCAAGGGTCTGCTGACTCAGGCAGCGTCCGGCAAGCCCCAGTACTACTTCTTCCTGCCGCTGCTGATCGTGCTGGCACTGGTGGCTGTGGTCTTCGTGGTCGTCATGACCAACGCAGAGCGCCGCATCACCATTCAGTACGCAAAGCGCGTGGTAGGCCGCAAGCAGATGGGCGGTCAGAACAGCTATCTGCCCCTGAAGCTGAACATGAGCGGCGTTATGCCCATCATCTTCGCTTCGGCTCTGGTGTCCATCCCGGGCACCATCGGCAGCTTCCTGCAGATCGACCAGCAGGCACACCCGGTGTGGTATGCATTCTTCCACACCTTCAACTACACCTCTTGGCTGTACGTTGTGATCTACCTGCTGCTGATTCTGGCATTCAACTACTTCTATGTGGCCATCCAGTACAACCCCGTTGAGATCGCCAACAATCTGCGCCGCAACAACGGCTCGATCCCCGGCTTCCGTCCCGGCAAGCCGACCAGCGATTTCATCACCCGCACCCTGAACAAGATCACCCTCATCGGTGCCATCTTCCTGGCTGCGGTGGCTGTGCTGCCGATCGTTCTGGGCAACCTGACCGGTATGAGCATCCAGCTGGGCGGTACCAGCCTGCTGATCGTGGTTGGTGTGGCACTTGATACCACCCGCAGCCTCGACAGCTTCATGACGATGCGCAACCACAAGGGCTTCCTTGGTTGATCCACAATAATTAAGATGTGAGAAAGCACTGGAAAGGAGAGTACGCTCGAACTTTTCAGTGCTTTTTTACTTTTTTGGAGTTTACATCCTCTAGCAAAGGAAAGGAATGATCCTATGAATCTGATCCTGTTGGGCGCACCTGGTGCTGGTAAGGGCACTCAGGCCGAGATCATCTGCGCCAAGCTGAACATCCCCTCCATCAGCACCGGCAACATTCTGCGCGCTGCTGTCAAGGAAGGCACCGAGATGGGCCTGAAGGCAAAGAGCTTTATGGACGCTGGCGCTCTGGTGCCCGATGAGGTCATCATCGGCATCCTGAAAGAGCGTCTGGCTCAGCCGGACTGCGCAAACGGCTTTATCCTGGACGGTGTGCCCCGCACCATCGCTCAGGCCGAGGCCATCGAGACCATGGGTATCCGCATCGACAAGGTGCTGGAGCTGCAGGTCGAGGACAATGTGATCGTTGACCGCATGAGCGGCCGCCGCGTCTGCGAGAAGTGCGGCGCAAGCTACCACATCGTCAACAAGAAGAGCAAGGTCGAGGGTGTATGCGACCTGTGCGGCGGCAAGACCGTCATCCGCAAGGACGACCAGCCTGCCACCGTGCTGGATCGTTTGAAAGCATATCATGAGCAGACCGAGCCTCTGGTGGAGTTCTACCGTACCCGCGGCAAGCTGGCAGAGATCAAGTTCTGCCCCTCCATCGAGGAGACCACGGCTGAAGTCATGAAGGCTTTGGAGGCATAATCGTGATTCAGATCAAAAATGCGAAAGAGCTGGACGGCATGCGCAAGGCAAATGCCCTGAGCGCAGCTGCCCTGAAGTACGGCGGTGAGCATATCGAAGCAGGTATGACCACATGGGAATTGGATAAGCTGATCTACGACTTCATCGTGAAGCACGGCGGCACCCCCAATTTCAAGGGTCTGTATGGTTTTCCGGGCACGGCCTGCATCAGCCTGAACGATACCATCATCCATGGTATCCCTTCGCATGACATCGTCATTCGTCCCGGTGATATCGTCAGCATCGACACCGGCGCAAAAATCGATGGCTTCAACGGCGACAATGCCTGCACCTATGCGGTGGGTAAGGTCGATCTGGAAGCACAGCGCCTGCTGGATGTGACCAAGGCTGCTCTGTATAAGGGTATCGAGCAGGCCAAGGCCGGCAACCGCATCGGCGACATTGGCTATGCCGTGCAGAGCTACTGCGAGGATGCCGGTTTCTCGGTCGTCCGCGAGTTCGTGGGCCACGGCACTGGCCGTGAGCTGCACGAGGACCCGGAAGTGCCCAACTACGGCCATCAGGGCCGCGGCCCGCGCCTTGTGCCCGGCATGACCATTGCCATTGAACCCATGATCTGCCAGTACGACTGCAAGATCACCCAGTCCAAGGACGGCTGGACCGTCAAGACCAAGGACGGTGGTCTGGCTGCGCACTTTGAGCACTCCAATGCGATCCTGAAGGATCACACTGAGATCATGACCCGCTTCTGGGATGACCCGGATTTTGACCCGGAAAAGTTCAGCCTGAAGTAAGCAATCATAAAAAGGAGCCGCTGCGCAGATGATGTGTGGTGGCTCCTTTTGCGTATGGAGTATTCTTGTCGCAGCTGCTTTTTTGGTTAGCGGGCTCGCCCTCTCCGTCTTTGCTTCGCAAATCCACCTCTCCCAAAGGGAGAGGCCTTGGCAAAAAGATGAAGGTTGCGTGGATTGCCAAGGGCTCCCCCTTTGGGGGAGCTGGCAAATCCGCAGGATTTGACTGAGAGGGCGAGGCTGCTGCCCTTGTGCGAGATGCCTTTTTCCCTCTCCGCTCCTGCTGTTTGTGCAATTATGACAACTTTTGGTGAAAAAGTTTCATCTTTGCGGTGGAGAAAAACCAAGACCGGAGAGAGAAAGGGCAGCTTTTGAATTTCGAGAATTTTTTATCGGAAATACGGAAAAAACCTCTTGCAAATTGACAACAAAAGGTGTATAATCTATAAATGGCTGTGGAAGCCAGATACTTCCTCGGCGGACAGGGATTTTCTGCCCGTTTTGCGGATTTTGTGCCGCGAAAGATGAAGTATGTGGCGATCATCGCCGCCTGTCCGTCTGTGGACCGGCACTGGAACTGGAGAACGCTGAAGCGGCAAGCTGCGGTCAAACGGGCGCAGGCACGTGAAAACCGCGGCGCTTTCAGGGTTCCAAGGCAAAGGCACCGGTTCAGGTTCAACGACAAACTGAGCAGATCCAATGAGGAGGCAAATAGCTTGTCTAAGGAAGACGTTATCGAGATCGAAGGCATTGTGCGTGAAGCCATGCCCAACGCCATCTTTAAGGTGGAAATGTTGAGCGAGGATAAGAACACCGGGAAGCTCACTCCCAGCGGTCACATCCTCTTAGCGCACATCTCCGGCAAGCTGCGGACCAATTTCATCCGTATCCTGCCCGGGGACAAGGTTACCGTGGAAATGTCGCCCTATGATCTTTCTAAGGGCCGCATCACCTGGCGCTCCAAATAAGCACCAGGGTATCAACCAAAAGGAGGTTCAACATCATGAAGGTCAAGCCTTCCGTGAAACCCATCTGCGAAAAGTGCAAGGTCATCCGCCGCAAAGGCCGCGTGATGGTCATCTGCCAGAACCCCAAGCATAAGCAGCGCCAGGGCTAATTCGGGCGCCTGGGGGTCAAGTGCGTAGAGTCCCGGCGCAGACCCCGACACTGACATGGGATGATTTTTGGAGGAAACTACTATGGCACGTATTGCCGGCGTTGACCTGCCCCGCGAGAAGCGCGTTCAGGTGGGTCTCACCTACGTTTATGGTATCGGCCAGACCACTGCTAACAAGATCCTGGAAGCAACTGGCATCAACCCCGATACCCGCGTCAAGGACCTGACTCTGGAAGAAGAGGCTAAGATCCGTGACTACATCGATCAGGCTAACATCATCGTTGAAGGCGACCTGCGCCGCAACGTTGCTCTGGACATCAAGCGCCTGGTTGAGATCCAGTCCTTCCGTGGCACCCGCCATCGCAAGAATCTGCCCTGCCGCGGCCAGCGTACCAAGACCAATGCACGTACCTGCAAGGGTCCCAAGCGCACTGTCGCTAACAAGAAGAAGTAAGGAGGATTTGAGAAATGGCAAGTGCAAATAATGCCAAGAAGGGCGCTAATGTCCGCATGAAGCGCAAAGAGCGCAAGAACATTGCTGCTGGTCAGGCTCATATCCAGTCTACCTTCAACAATACTGTTGTCACCATCACCGACCTGCAGGGTAATGCAGTGTCTTGGTGCTCCTCCGGCTCCCTGAACTTCCGCGGCAGCCGTAAGAGCACTCCGTTCGCAGCCCAGTCTGCTGCTGAGACCGCAGCCAAGGTTGCTATCGAGCATGGCATGAAGACCGTTGAGGTCTACGTCAAGGGCCCCGGCGCTGGCCGTGAGTCCGCTATTCGTGCGCTGCAGGCTACCGGCCTGGAAGTCACCCTGATCAAGGACGTGACTCCCATCCCCCACAATGGCTGCCGTCCCCCGAAGCGCCGTCGTGTCTGATCGAAGGAGGAAATTGAATTATGGCAAAGAATACGCAGCCTATCGCAAAGCGTTGCAAGGCCCTGGGCATTTCTCCTGCGGTCATGGGCTATGCAAAGAAGAATACCACCCGCAACTCCAATGGCAACATGCGCAAGAAGCAGTCTGAGTACGCATCTCAGCTGAAGGAGAAGCAGAAGGTCAAGTTTATCTACGGCGTTCTGGAAAAGCAGTTCCACAATGCTTACCTGCGTGCTGAGGCCCGCCCCGGCAAGACTGGTGAGAACCTGCTGCAGATCATGGAGTGCCGTCTGGACAACGTCGTGTTCCGTCTGGGCTTTGCTCAGACCCGCCGCGACGCTCGTCAGCTGGTGTCCCACGCTCACTTCACCGTCAACGGCAAGAAGGTCAACATTCCTTCTTATCAGGTGAAGGCTGGCGACGTGATCGAAGTGCGCGAGTCCAGCCGCAGCTCTGCAAAGTTTGCAAAGCTGACCGGCCCCGAGGCTCCCGTTGTTGCTCTGCCCGCATGGCTGAACCGTGAGACCGGTTCTCTGAAGGGTGTTGTCGCAAAGCTGCCCGAGCGCAGCGATATCGACTACGAAGTCGCAGAGCACCTCATCGTCGAGCTGTACTCCAAGTAATCCATTAAGAAGGCTGGGCCTTCCCCGTGGACGGCTCACTTTCGCATTCTTTTCTTTGAAAGAATTTAATAATGGGCCGGCGGCAGCGCCGGTTTGACAAGGAGGGCATAGATATGATGGAGATTGAACGTCCCAAAATCGAAACGGCAAGCCTGTCCCCGGACGGCCGCTACGGCAAATTCGTGGCAGAACCGCTGGAGCGTGGCTTTGGCATCACACTGGGCAATAGCCTGCGTCGTGTGCTTCTTTCCTCTCTGCCCGGTGTCGCCGTGACCAGCGTCAAGATTGATGGCGTGGTTCACGAGTTCTCCACCATTGAGGGCGTCAAGGAAGACGTTACCGAAATTGTCCTGAACCTGAAGGGTATTGCTGCAAAGCTGTACACCGATGGTCCGAAGACAGTGCGTGTTGAGGCAGTCGGCCCCTGTGAGGTCACCGCTGACAACATCAAGCAGGGCGACGACATCGAAATTCTGAACCCTGAGTGGCACATCGCAACCCTGGGCGAGGGCGGCAAGCTCGTCATGGAGCTGACCTTCGATAAGGGCCGCGGCTATGTGCCCGCAGAGCGCAACAAACAGGCTATCATCGAGAAGAACGATATCAACACTCTTCCCGTTGACAGCATTTACACCCCTGTGCTCAAGGTGAACTACAACGTCGAGAGCACCCGTGTTGGCCAGGCGATCGATTATGACAAGCTGACCATTGAGGTTTGGACCGATGGCACGATCAATGCGCAGGAAGCCGTTTCTCTGGCTGCCCGTGTGCTGACCGAGCACCTGAACCTGTTCGTCAACCTGTCCGATGAGGCAGCCGGCGCTGAGATCATGGTGGAGAAGACCAACGACGACAAGGAAAAGGCTCTGGAAATGACCATTGAAGAGCTGGATCTGAGCGTGCGTTCCTTCAACTGCCTGAAGCGCGCAGGCATCAACACGGTGGAAGATCTGGTCAGCAAGAGCGAGGACGAGATGATGAAGGTCCGCAACCTCGGTCGCAAGAGCCTGGAAGAGGTCATGGCAAAGCTGGATTCTCTGGGCTTCAAGCTGAACACGGATGACGATAACTAAAAATAATTAAGGAGTGAAACGGGATGCCCGGTACCAGAAAGCTCGGTAGAACCAGCGACAGCCGCAACGCTATGATGCGCGCTATGGTTACCTACCTGTTAGAGAATGGCAAGATTGAGACCACTGTCACTCGCGCTAAGGACGTTCGTTCCATGGCCGAGAAGATGATCAGCCTTGGCAAGGCAAGCGACCTGCACACCAAGCGTCAGGTTTATGCCTACATCACCAAGGAAGATGTTGCAAAGAAGCTGTTTGATGAGATCAGCCCCAAGTACGCTGACCGCAACGGCGGCTACACCCGCATCATCAAGATCGGCGCTCGCCGCGGCGACGCAGCTGAGATGGCAGTTCTGGAGCTCGTCTGATCTGCTCTGACTGTTTGATACAGTGTTCAAAAGCCCTTTCCCAGCAATGGGAGAGGGCTTTTTTTTGCGTGGCATTTTCATTGCTTCTGAATGTTCCCGGGAATAGCGGGCCAAACCGCAAACATTTCAACAATTCCACTAAAAACTCGAACCTATTTTCGGCCAAAATGCCTCTTGATATGTTATATGGGGGGGTAAACTTGAAGAGCAGACGGTGCCTTTTGGGGTGGGTGCCTGCAAAATAACAAACGAAAAGGGGAAGAGAACATGAGAAAAAAGAGTACGAGACTTCTCAGTGCAGCACTTGCGGTGTGCATGATGCTGTCGGTTCTGCCGGTGGGCGCATTTGCGGCGGAGCCGGGGGCGGCAGAACCGGAAAATGGCGTGAGTGCGCAGGAAGAGACGGAACCCTACCACTTGAATGGCGGGGAGACTGTTAATGATGAATTTGTAGCAGCGCATGGCGATGTGTATGAACTGAGCGGACCCTATACAAAGAGTATCACGGTCTATACGACAAAAAATGTTACGCTGAACATTGTTGGTAATGTGGATGTCAATATGGGGTCTGCACTGCTGAATGTGAAGGATGCCCGCGATTTGAAGATCAATGCAGGGCAGTATGATGTCGTTGCAAATGTGAAAAATACAGATGCCGCCGCTTTTATGAATTTGAATGCCTCGAGTGCAACGGTGGTTGTTCAGAACGGACGTTATCTGGATGGTGAACAACGTCTATCTTTTTTTACCGTTGTCGCGGGAACACTTAAACTGAATGACGTGTATATTGCCGCGAAAAAAACGACTTTCCCGATTTTGAATGGCAGTGAAGTTTATATCAATGGCGGTGACTTAACTGCAGAAGGGTATTACATGGTATACAATGCACCATGGCCTTGGGCGGGAATTGAAAAGGCAGGAACTGTTATTATAGACGGTGCAAAAATAAAAAATGGATTCGTCGGTAGTGAAAACGGAAGTGTTGAAATTAAGAACAGTACTTTGAAAAATAATGACGGATATTGTGTTTCAATTGAGGGAGGAACGATTACCCTTGACAATGTAAACGTATCCGCGAAGGGTGAAGAAAGTCACAACAGCAGAGTTTTGGATTTATGTGGAAAACTTTATGATGATACGGCGCAAGAGATACGGATCACAAACGGAGGAACTTATGAAGCACTTGCGAGCGGAATGACTGTGGTTTTTGGCGGAGGTCTGAATGCAGATGTTACGCTGGATAATATTACGATTAAAAACGGTAAATACGGTGTTCACTGTCAGGTAGATAAGAAACACGAACTGGTCATAAAGAATGTGACCTTTGAGGGCAACGATACAGATATATATTTGTCTAGTGGGGAAGATAGTGAGGAGTTTGGAAATCCGTATGTAACGATTGACCCTACCTTTACGAGCGAGGCAAAAATTGAGGTGCGAAATCCCTATGAAGGCAGACGAATCACGACATACACGAATGGAAAGGCATACCAGAAAAACCTGAAGCTGACCAGTGCGAACCCGGGCTATGTTATCGGTTACAAAAATGATTATAGAGGAGAGTATCGTTACCTGACCCGTGGCTATTATGTGGATTCTGAGAAGGCTGTAGCCACCGCAGAAATAAACGGCGAGCTGAATCAGCTGGACAGTACAAAGCTGATTGCAAAAGATACGGAAGTAACGCTGAAAGCAGCGGATACAGCACCTGAGGGCAAGGAGTTCAAAGGCTGGAAACTGTATAAAGTCGTAAATGGTACTGAGACTGAAATCACGGACAAAACAGAACTTGCCAATCTGTTGAAGAATGGCACCGAAACCACTGCGACCCTGACCATGCCCGCCTATAATGTTAAGGCGGAACCGTATTATAGCAATATTCCGTATAACATCACACCTGTAAACTGCACTGTGGATAAGACCGAAGCTGCTAAGGGCGATACTGTAACAGCAACGCGCAGGGAGCCGGAAGCCAACGAGCGCTTTACCGGCTGGACGGTGAAGGTGAATGGTGTTGAGCAAGACCCGACCTTCCTGAAGCCGGACGCGGACGACCCCACCAAGGTGACCTTTACCATGCCGGATGCTAATGTAGAGGTGACGGCAAACTTCAAGGGGATTCCCACGCTGAACATCGGCGATCATGTGACTGCGAACATTAAAGACAGCGATGCGCCCGTACCGAGCGGCAGCGCCGTGCTGGAGAATACAACCGTGCACCTGACAGCCACTGCACCGGAGGGACAGCACTTCATCAGCTGGACGGTGATGGTAGGCGGTGAGAAAGCAGACAACTTCCTGACCCAGGACGAGAACGACCCCACCAAGGCGACCTTTACCATGCCGGATAAGAACGTGGAAGTGAAGGCAAACTTTGAGGGGGATCCCACGCTGAACATCGGCGATCATGTGACTGCGAACATTGAAGGCAACGATGCGTCCGTACCGAGCGGCAGCACTGTGCCGGTGGGTGAAACCGTGCACCTGACAGCCACTGCACCGGAGGGACAGCACTTCATCAGCTGGACGGTGATGGTAGGCGGTGAGGAAGCAGATAACTTCCTGACCCCGGACAAGAACGACCCCACCAAGGCGACCTTTACGATGCCGAGTAAGAATGTGGAAGTGACGGCAAACTTTGCGAGCAACCCCACTCTGAACCCCACTCTGAGGGTCGGCGACCATGTGACGGCGACCATTGAAGGCAGCGATGCGTCCGTACCGAGCGGCAGCACTGTGCCCGTGCCAAAGAATAAAATTGTGCACCTGACAGCCACTGCACCGGGACAGCACTTCATCAGCTGGACGGTGAAGGTGAATGGTGTTGAGCAAGACCCGACCTTCCTGAAGCCGGACGCGGACGACCCCACCAAGGTGACCTTTACCATGCCGGATGCTAATGTAGAGGTGACGGCAACCTTCGCGGATGACCCCATTCCTGAACCCGACCCGGTTGGACCCAGCGATACCGGCAACATTCAGGGCGCGATCTCTGCTGTGGTGATCGGTGCTGCCGCAGGTGCTATCATCTATGAAGCCGGCACCGGCATCTACCGCGTCATCAATATGCCCGGCATCCCCATGCCCTCCAACCGCATCGAGCTGGCCGAGCTGCTGTGGGAGCACGCCGGCAAGCCGGAGCCTGTAAGCACCGCCCTCTACAGCGACATCGACGAGGGCGATACCGATGCACAAAAGGCCGCCCGCTGGGCAGTGGAGCAGGATCTGATGAAGGACGATGCGGACAACAATAAATTCCACCCGGCCTTCCCCGTCAGCAAGCTGCGCACCTGCCTGACCTGGAACGCCGCAAAAGAAAAAGGCTTGTTTGACAAGACCGAAGAATAAAAATCAGGACCCCAAAAGGGCTGCTGCACCAAATGTGGTGCGGCAGCCCCTTTTCTCGTTTTCGGGTGTTGGAATTGCGCCCGGCCCGTGGTATACTGACAATAGCATGTTTTCGGCCTTTGGCCGGACAAGTTTTCCACACAGAGGAGGCGCAGCGGTTGAAACATCCGAATCATTTTGGCCGGTGGTTGGCTTGCGTGCTGCTGTGCCTGCTTCTGGCAGGCTGCAGCATGCCCGGTGAACAGGTGCAGGTGGAAGAGCTTCTGCGTGCGCCCAAGCTTTCCGGCGATTACGGCGATGTGCAGACTGCCCTGAACGACTGGCTGGGGGAGAGCGCACAGCTCAAATATCCCATGCAGGGCGACCTGCTTTCGCCTTTCCTGCTGCAGGATCTGGACGGTGACGGCAGGCAGGATGCCGCCGTGCTTTACACCACCGCCCAAAGCTCCAACGTGTGCATTGCCATCCTGCAGAAGGATGATGCCGACATCTGGCATGTGCGCCAGAACGTAGAGGGCCTTGCAGACACGGTAGAGTCGGTGGGGCTGGCCCAGCTGCAGCCCGGCGATGCCACCCAACTGGTGGTGGGTTATACAGCGGCACAGGGCGACCATTATCTGGCTGTGTATTCCTACACCGACGGCGTGCTTTCCACGATCCTGGAGCAGCAGTACCAGCAGTATCTGGTGGAGGATATCACCGGCGGCGGCAATCAGGACCTGATCCTGATGTCTACGCTGGAGGACGGCGGCGTGCAGATCGAACTGCTGACCGTGGATAAAGAGGGCAGCTTCCAGCAGGTGGCTGTTATGGGCCTTTCCGCCAATCGGTTCGCCGGCTGCGCCTCGGTGGCGGCGGGTGTGGGTGCGGACGGCAGGCATTATCTGGTGCTGGATGGCTGGACCGGCATTTCCGGCAACAATCTGGCCAGCGTGCTGCTGCGTTTTGACGAGGACACGCAGCAGATGGTGCCTGCCGATCAGATCAGCACCGAAAAGCTTTACACCGCATCCCTGCGCAATGTGCCCAGTCTGGTCAGTCAGGATCTGGACGGCGACGGCATCGTGGAGATCCCCACCCAGCCGGACGAAGCGGGCCTGCTGAACATGAGCCAGAGCCGCCGCATGGATTTTATCGTGTGGATGGACTATACCAGCCCGCACCCGGAAAAAAGCTTCGGGCTGCTGGACGAAGAGACCAACTGCTATATCGAGCTGCCCATGGAGTGGGAGGGCAACCTCAAACTGACCGACAGCGAACAATATGATGGTGCAGTGGAGCTGCGCACGGTGGACGAAGACCAGCTGGTAATGACCCTGCGTCTGGTGCGCACCACCTCCAGCCTGAAGGGCTGGACCCGCCTTGGCATCGTGGCATCTCGCCAGATGCAGGCGAAGCTTGCCCCGGATGTGGAGATCCGTGATAAAAATTACCGCCTGTCCAAGGCGCTGTATCTGCTCAACTAAAGAACGGAGGAACAGTTCATGGTACGAGTGCTTGTCGTTGAAGATGAAGCCAACATCCGCGAGATGATCGCGCTGAACCTGCGCCTTGCGGGCATGGAGGCTGTGGAGGCCGAAAGCGCCGAGGCGGCTCTGCCGCTGCTGGAGAAGAAGCCGGGCTGCGATGCGGCCATTCTGGATGTGATGCTGCCGGGCATGAACGGCTTCTCCCTGTGCGAGACCATCCGCCGCACCGATCAGAAGATCGGCATTATCATCCTCAGCGCCAAGGGACAGGAGCAGGACAAGATCCGCGGCCTTTCTATTGGTGCCGATGACTATATGACCAAGCCTTTCAGCGTAAGCGAACTGCTGGCCCGTGTGAAAGCGCTGTGCCGCCGCGTCGGCCGTACTGCAGGCGGGGACGAAAAAGAAAAGGAAAACCCGCTGGGGATGCTCACCAGCGGCGAATTTGTGCTGGACGAGAACCGCCGCGTGCTGCTCAAGGCAGGCCAGCCTATTGAGCTGACGCAGGTGGAATTCCAGATCATGGAGCTGTTCTTCCGCAACCCCGGCATTGCGCTGGTGCGCGAGAAGATCTTGAAGGGTGTCTGGGGCGAGAACTATTTTGGTGACGTGAAGATCGTGGATGTGAACATCCGCCGTCTGCGCATGAAGGTGGAGGATGAACCCAGCCATCCCACCCATATCCTTACTGTGTGGGGCTACGGCTACAGATGGGAAGAATGAGAAGCGGGATCACCCGCCGGTGGCTGCGGGGCAACCTGCTCATCACCGTGCTGCTGGTGCTGCTGGCCGAAACCATGTTCCTGTACAACTACACACGCAGCTATTATAACAGCGTGCAGCAGACCATGTACCGGCGGTTCTCTTCGGTGTCCGGCCAGCTGAAAATGTACACCGGCGATACGGTGCAGAGCACGGCGGCTACCCGCAGCGTGGCCCTGCGCCGCATGGTGGAGCAGTTTGCCGATAAGGACAAATACGAGTTCATGCTGCTGGACAGCTATGGCGGGGTCATTGCGTCCTCCAGCGGCACAAATGCGGACGGCATTGTGACCGGTATCGACTTTGAGCAGGCGCAGGAGGCTTCTGACGGCCTTGGTGTGGCGGTCTACCGCACCCAGTCCGGCGAGCTGGTGATGGCGGCCTGTTATCTGGTGCCCTATGCCGCCGAGGATGTGGCGGCGATGCGTCTTGTCACCAGCCTGACCCTTGTGGGAGCGCAGATCAAGAACGCCATCGCGGTAAGTGTTGTGATCGCGGCGGTGATCCTTGCTTTCACCGTGATGTCCGGCCTGTACTTCATCCGCAGCATCGTGGTGCCGCTGGGGCAGGTGGAGCGCACCGCAGCCAGCATCGCCCGGGGTGAGCTGGATGTGCGCCTGCCGGTCACTGGCAACGAGCACGACGAGGTGGACCGCCTGCGCGGCACCATCAACCAGATGGCCGAAGGGCTGGAAGAGACCGAGAAGATGAAGAACGAGTTCATCAGTTCCGTCTCTCACGAGCTGCGCACGCCGCTCACCTCCATCCGGGGCTGGGTGGAGACCCTGCGCACACTGGACGACCCGGCAGACGAGAACTACCGCAAGGGCCTTGAGATCATCAACAATGAGACGGGCCGCCTGTACAACATGGTGGAAGAGCTGCTGGATTTCAGCCGTCTGCAGAACGGCCGCATCCGTATGGACTGCCGCCCGCTGGACCTTGTGGCAGAGCTGACCGATGCGGTGCTGTTCTGTGAAGCACGCATCCAGCGCGAGGGCCTTGTGCTCAGCTACACCGAGCCGGAGGAGATGATCCCGGTCTATGCCGACCCGGACCGTCTGCGGCAGGTGTTCATCAACATCATGGACAACGCCATCAAGTACTCGGCCCCCGGCGGGCGCATCACGGTCAAGCTGTGGGCGGGCGAATACAAGGCTTTTGCGGAGATCATCGATCAGGGCCGCGGCATCCCGCCGGAAGACCTTGAGAATGTCAAGACCAAGTTCTACAAGGGCAGCAATTCGGTGCGGGGCAGCGGCATCGGCCTTGCGCTGGTGGATTCCATCATGACTGCACTGGACGGCACCATGGACATCAAGAGCACGCTGGGCCGCGGCACAGTGGTCACACTGGGCTTGCCGCTGTACCATAAGGCGTGAAGATTTTGTCACAATTCTGTGGTAAAATAACCGGGAAAAATATGATCCGATAGGAGAAACCAATGAATCAACCCAAAAAGGAACGTTTCAAGACCAGCGTCGGCGGGCAGGCGCTGATGGAAGGCATCATGATGCGCGGCCCGAAGCTCATCTGCTGCGCCGTGCGCAAGCCGGACGGCACCATTGAGACCAAGATCGACCCTGTGAAGAACCACGGCATCTGGACAAAGATCCCGCTGGTGCGCGGTGCCATCTCCATGATCGAAAGCCTGATCGTGGGCTACCGCTACATGATGTACTCGGCTCAGGTGAGCATGGGTGACGACTACGACCCCGAAGAGGAAGAGACTGCCTTTGAAAAATGGGTGGGCGACCACTTGGGCAAAAAGGCAGAGGACGCACTGCTGGCCTGTGCCGCCGTACTGGGCGGACTGCTGGCGATTTTGCTGTTCACCGTGCTGCCCACCCTCATCGTGGGCGGCGTGAACCACTTTGTAACATTGGGCCGCTGGGCCAAGGTGGTGCTGGAAGCGGTGCTGAAAGTTGGCATCTTCCTCACCTATATGGTGGCCATCTCCAAGATGAAGGAGATCCACCGCGTGTTTGAGTACCACGGTGCCGAGCACAAGACCATTGCCTGCTATGAGGCCGGTGATGAGCTGACCGTGGAGAATGTGCGCAAGTACACTCGGTTCCATCCGCGCTGCGGCACCAGCTTCCTCATTCTGGTGGTCATCGTCAGCGTGTTCCTCTACAGCGTGCTGCCGTGGGGCAGCATCGGCCTGCGGGTGCTGTTCAAGCTGCTGCTTCTGCCGCTGGTCATGGGCATCAGCTATGAGCTGCTCAAGTGGTGCGGCCGGTCCGATAACATTGCTACCCGTATCATCCGCCAGCCCGGCATCTGGGTGCAGCACCTGACCGTGTTTGAACCGGACGACAGCATGATCGAGGTGGCCATTACCGCTGTGACCCCTGTGCTGCCCGAGGACCCGGAGGATGGCAGATGGTAATTGCTGGTTTGACCCCACGCGAAGCGGTGCGGGCCGTGGAAGCCCGGCTTTCCGCTGCAGGGTGTCCGGATGCCGATTACGATGCACGGGAGCTGTTCCGCGTGGCAGCCGGGCGGGATGCCCGCCTTTCCGACCGGGTGCTGACCACGGAGGAAGCGGAAAAGCTGGAAGCCCTCTGCACGCGCCGTGAGCAGCGGGAACCGCTGCAATACCTGTGCGGGATCTGGAGCTTTTTGGATTTTGATCTTGCCGTTGGCCCCGGTGTGCTCTGCCCCCGGGCAGACACTGAGGTGGTAGCGGAAGCGGCTGCCAATACCCTGACGGGCATTGCAGCGCCCCGGGTGCTGGATCTCTGCGCGGGGACCGGCTGTCTGGGGCTGGGCGTCAAGCGCTTCTGCCCGGCGGCGCAGGTGACCTGCGTGGAAAAAAGCCCGGAAGCCTTTGTTTATCTGGAAAAGAACTGCCGCTGTGCCCTGAAAGGGCAGGGCGGGCAGACGGAGGACTTGCTGGAGCCTACCGCGTTTGAGCAGGCAGATGCCCCGGCCTTTGACTGGGGGCCGGCGCTGAACGCTCTGCGCGCAAAGGCAAAGCCAGCCTATGCGGTGCAACCGGTGGAGGGCGACCTGTTCACCTACTGGCAGGGCCTGCCGGAAGGGCAGCTTGATCTGATCGTATCCAACCCGCCCTACCTCACCGCCGAGGAGATGCGGCACCTGCAGCCGGAGGTGGCACAGGAACCGGCCATGGCGCTGGAAGCAGGAAAGGACGGCCTTGTGTTTTACCGTGCCCTTGCAGAGCATTACCAGAATGCACTGCGGCCCGGCGGAGCGCTGGTGCTGGAGATCGGCTGGCAGCAGCGGCAGGCTGTGGCGGCACTGCTGGCTGCAAACGGCTGGGCAGACATTGAGTGCCGCAAGGATTTTGGCGGCAACGACCGGTGCATGATCGCCCACAGACCCGAAAAATAAAAGTGAAAATAGAAACAACTTCTCGTTGTAATATTTTGATTTTGTGGTATACTATACTGGAAAGTATACGGACAGCCCGCGCACGGCGGGCAGCAGGAAGAAAAGGAGCAGCACGCTATGGCAAAAAATCAGAACAACAACACCGTTGCCCCGGCGACCAAAAAGACCGAGCCGGAGGCCAAAAAGGATGCGCTGGCCACTGCGCTGGCCCAGATCGAAAAGCAGTTCGGCAAGGGTGCCGTGATGAAGCTGGGTGATAACGCCTCCATGCAGGTGGATGCCATTTCCACCGGCAGTCTGGGTCTGGATCTGGCTCTGGGCGTGGGCGGTGTGCCCCGCGGCCGCATCATTGAGGTGTACGGCCCGGAATCCAGTGGTAAGACCACGCTGGCTCTGCACATCTTGGCCGAAGCCCAGAAGCAGGGCGGCGAAGTGGCCTTCATTGACGTGGAGCACGCACTGGACCCTACCTATGCCGAAGCGCTGGGCGTGGACATCAACAATCTGCTGGTCAGCCAGCCGGACACCGGCGAGCAGGCCATGGAGATCTGCGAAGCATTGGTGCGCTCCGGTGCCATCGATGCCATCGTGGTGGACTCGGTTGCCGCCATGGTGCCGAGGGCTGAGATCGAGGGCGAAATGGGCGACAGCCATGTGGGCCTGCAGGCCCGCCTGATGAGTCAGGCCATGCGCAAGCTGACTTCGGTCATCGGCAAGACCAACACGGTCTGCGTCTTCATCAACCAGCTGCGTGAAAAAGTGGGCGTGATGTACGGCAACCCGGAGGTCACCACCGGCGGCCGCGCCCTGAAATATTACGCCTCGGTGCGCATCGACATCCGCCGCGTGGAGGGCCTGAAGGACTCTTCCGGCCAGTTCATCGGCAACCACACCCGCGCCAAGATCGTCAAGAACAAGGTGGCCCCTCCGTTCCGTGAGGCAGAGTTCGATATCATGTTCGGCGAGGGCATTTCCAAGATGAGCGAACTCATTGATGTGGGCGTGAAGCTGGGCATCGTGCAGAAGAGCGGCGCATGGTTCAACTATGGCGATGTCCGTCTGGGTCAGGGCCGTGACAACGCAAAGCAGTTCCTGAAGGACAATCCCGAGATCGCAAACGACATCGAGGGCCAGATCCGCGCCAATGCCGATAAGCTGTACGCATCCCGCCGCCCGGCAGGCAAGGGCGCTGCGGCCAAGGCCGAGGAACCCGCCAAGGCTGCAGATGCCAAGGAGCCGGTGGTCAAGGCTCCTGCCCGCAGCAGCGAGAGCGAACTGGATATCATGGTGGAGGACTAAATGTCCTTTTATAAACGCCGCCGCCCGAAGCCGGAAGAAGAAAAGTGCGCCGACCCGGCCAAGGCCCGCGCCCGCGCACTGGATGCGCTGGCCTCGCGCGAGATGTCCTCGGCACAGCTGTATGAACGGCTGTGCTATGGCTTTACCGAGCAGGCTGCAGCGGCTGCTGTGGCTGAGATGGTGGAGCTGGATTACGTAAACGATGACCGCTATGCCGAAGCCCGGGCACACAGCCTGCTTGCCGCCCGCAAGAGCCGCCGTGCGGCAGCCCAGAACCTGCGGCAGAAGGGCCTTTCCGGCGCGCAGATCGAGCAGGCGCTGGAAAGCGTCTATGCCCCGGACGCAGACGGCGAAAGCCCGGAGCTGGAAGCTGCCGCCGCTCTGGTGCGCAGCCGCTACATGAAAAAGCTGGCCGATGGCCGCCGCGACCTTGTGGTGGCCGCCCTGCAGCGCCGCGGCTTTGCGTATTCGGTCATAAAAGAAGCGATAAAAAGAGCGGAAGAAGAATAAAAAGCACCCCTCAAAAGAGAAAGAGAGTATCATCCCCTATGAAAATTGCGTGTATTTCCCTTGGCTGCCCCAAGAATCAGGTCGATCTGGATGTGATGGTGCACATCCTGCTGTCTGCCGGCCACGAGACCGTGGCCGATCTGGCCGAAGCAGATGTGATCCTTGTGAACACCTGCGGCTTTATCGAGAGCGCCAAGACCGAAGCCATTGAAAACATTCTGGAAGCCTGCTCCTACAAGCAGCAGAACCCGGAGCTGAAGGTCATCGTCACCGGCTGTCTTGCCGAGCGCTACCGCAGCCAGATCGAGGAAGAGATCCCCGAGGTGGACGCGGTGGTGGGCTGTGCCTCCAACAAGGCCATCGACACCATCGTGGCCCGCCTGTTCCATGGTGAGGACCATCTGGAAAGCTACGGTGCCAAAAAGGACTTTCCGCTGGGCGGCAAGCGTGTCATCGGCACGCCTGCCCACTATGCGTACTTAAAGATCGCTGAAGGCTGCAACAACCGCTGCCACTACTGCGCCATCCCCGGCATCCGCGGCCCGCTGCACAGCCGCGATATGGCCGACTGCGTGGCCGAAGCCCGCTGGCTGGCCGGTGAGGGCGTGAAAGAGCTGATCGTGGTCGCACAGGACCCCACCGCTTACGGCGAGGACTGGGGCAAGCCCGGCAGCATCTGCGAGCTGCTGGATAAGCTGAACAAGGTGCCGGGCCTCGAGTGGATCCGCATTATGTACGCTTACCCGGAGCGCATCACGGATGAGTTCATTGCCGCCATGAAGCGCAATGAGAAGGTGGTGCCCTACCTCGATCTGCCCATCCAGCACTGCAATGACACCATCCTCAAGAATATGAACCGCCGCTCCAACCGCGCCGAGCTGCTGGAGGTGATCGGCAAGCTGCGCCGCGAGATCCCCGGCATCACCCTGCGCACCACTCTGATCGCAGGCTTCCCCGGCGAGACCGAGGAGCAGTTCGAAGATCTGTGCAATTTTGTCAAGGAAGTAAAGTTTGACCGTCTGGGCTGCTTTGCCTACTCTGCCGAGGAGAACACCGTTGCTGCCAAGATGGACGGCCAGATCGATCAGGAGACCAAGGACAAGCGCGCCGAACTGGTGATGCAGATCCAGACCGGCATCATGGCCCAGAAGCAGGCCGAAAAGGTGGGCCAGACCGTGCATGTGCTTTGCGACGGCATCGACGAGGAGAGCGGCCTGTATCTGTGCCGCACTACCGGCGATGCTCCTGAGGTGGACGGCAATGTGTGTGTTTCCAGCGAGGAGCCGCTGTACCCCGGCCAGTTCTACGATGTTCTGGTGGACGACAGCGACCTTTACGATCTGTATGGTACTGTTGCAAAATAACAAATTGGAGGAATCTGTATGAATCTGCCCAATAAACTCACTTTGACCCGCATCCTGCTGGTGCCGGTGTTCATGGTCTTTGTGTCCCTCACCAGCCTGAGCGGCATCGCGGCTGGCTCCTTCCAGCCGACGTATTACCTGATCGCAGGCATCGTCTTTGCTGTTGCCAGCTTTACTGATTTTCTGGACGGCCATCTGGCCCGCAAGTGGAACATGGTAACGGACTTCGGCAAGTTTGCCGACCCGCTGGCCGACAAACTGCTCACCACTGTGGCCTTCATTTACATGATGCGGGACGGCGTATGCAGCCCGGTGGTGCTGTGCATCATTCTGGCCCGCGAGTTTGCGGTGTCCGGCCTGCGCATGGTGGCAGCCGGTGCCAAGGACGGCAAGGTGATCGCCGCCAATATGTGGGGCAAGGTGAAGACCGTGCTGCAGATGCTGAGCATCATCTTCTACTTCTTTGGCATGGCGATTGCGGCGAATGTGTCCTGGGATGCCACGGTCATGGTTGTGGGAGTCTCGGTGGTGCTGTGCTGGCTGGTGGCTGCCGTGACGGCCATTTCCGGCATCAAGTACCTGTGGGACAACCGCAGCTTCATCAACACCGCAAAATAAAGCGTTTTTTGAAAAAGGGCAGGGAGACCTGCCCTTTTTCAAATTTTCGAGGAAATATTACAAGACGGAAAGGCTTTCCATGAAAAAATTTGCTGATACGGCGCGCCGCCTGCTCTCCATCGCACTGAACCTGTTCATCGTCTGGGCAGAGCCCATTGCCCTGCCCATGAGCTGGGATTGGGGCAAAGAGCAGATGTTCATTTTTTACACCGAGGATTCCAACATCCTTTCGGCCTGCATCTGCGCCATGGTGGCGGTGGGCCAGCTGGTATGCATCTTTACCGGCAGGGAACTGCCGCACTGGCTGCACACCCTCAAGTACATTGCCACCTGCTGCCTGACCATGACCTTTCTCACGGTGGTGTTCGTGCTGGGTCCCATGTATGAGGACGGCAACGGCTGGTACATCATGCTGTGCACCAGCTCCATGTTGTACCATCACCTGCTCAACCCGCTGGCGGCCATCTTCTCCTTTGTGCTGCTGGAGCGCTCACCGCACCTGCCCCACAGTACGGTCAAGTGGGCGCTGCTGCCCACGGCGCTGTACGGCGGCATCATTTTGTGGCTGAACATCCAGCGCGTGGTAGATGGGCCATATCCCTTCATGAAGGTGTATGACCAGAGCGTGCAGGCGTCGGTGCTGTGGTGCATCGCCATCCTGCTGATGAATTACTTCTATGCTTGGCTGCTCTGGAAGCTGAACGGCGGGAAGAAAGAAAAAGCCTGACGATCTGAAATGCCCTCCGCTTCGCTCTGGGCATATTCAGAGGATAATTTATCTTTAATTTGCAGCTCCGAAAAGCCTGCGGGCTTTTCGGAGCTGCTTTTTCACAGGAAGGGCCGGAGCTTTCAGATGCTGTTTTTCTTTGCGGCCCCTTCTGTGAAAAATGCAATACCGGACAGACCGCAGTCTGTCCGGTATTGCTAAAAAAAAATAGTATTTCCGCTATTTATGCCCAGAGCAAAGCGGAGGGCATTCTAAATGGTTCTTGTGTTTTTACGCTACGGTGGAATTCTCTTCCAGCCAGTCCAGCACACAGGACTGCAGGGCGTTCAGGTGCGCACGGTTCTCACCGTAGGTGTCGGCATAGGTGCTGTTGGCGTCGTCCAGCTCTTCCTGCGTGGGAGCAAGGCTCTTGGTCTCGGCCACGGCCTGAAGGATCAGGTCCTGCTTTGCCAGATGCTCAAAGTAAGCGTCGGATGCGGCCAGCATGGCATCGGCATCGGTGTAGCCCTGCGTCTGGGCAAAAGCATTCAGATCCATGCCGTAGGCGGTGGCGTACTGGTTGTAGTAGTTCAGGAACATGCGGATGTAATAGCTGGTGATCTCGCTGGGCAGCTCTTTGAAGGTGGAGTTCGACATCAGGTAGTCCACGATGGCGTTCTCGTAGTTGGTGGCATACAGCGCATCGTTAAAGTAGCTGCGCAACTGGTCGACGGTGTGCAGATCATCGCTGGTGCCAAAGTTGGAGTCCACCCACTCGTCGGTCAGCTCGGGGGTCACGCTTTCGGAAATGGAGTTCAGCGTCACGCTGAACACGGCTTCCTTGCCGCTGAGGGTGATCGTGTTGCCCTCGGCATCGGTGGAATCACCGTAGCCGTCCGGGAAGGTGACGGTCACGTCAAAGGTATCGCCCACATTGTGCCCGATGATCTGGTCCTCAAAGCCATCGATGAAGGAACCGCTGCCAAGGGTCAGGTCGTAGCCGGTGGCAGTGCCGCCGGTAAAGGCCACGCCGTCCACGGTGCCGGTGTAATCGATGTTGGCAACATCTCCGCTCTGGGCGGCACGGCCGGTAACGGGCTGGGAAGAGGTGTACTGGTTCAGCAGGTTGTCCACCTGTTGCTGCAGTTCATCTTCGGTGGGGGTCAGGTCGTTCTCCTTCAGGGCGATGGAGCCGAAGTCCTCCGGCAGGGTCACATAGTCCAGCGCTTTGATGCCGCTCCAATAGCCGTTTTCGTCCAGACCATCGCTGTAATCAAAGGCCTCGTAGTCGAAGTCGGCAACAGAGCCAAACTGCGAGACGGATGCGGCAGCTGAAGAAGCGCTGTCGGTCTGCTTGTGCTTTGTCAGCATGAAACAGGCAAAAATGACGCACACCGCTGCGGCGATGGCCAGCAGGATGCACAGGAGTTTTTTGGTGTTGTTTTTCAAAAGAAATACCTCCATAAAAATCGGCCTGATGCACAGCAAAAGACCGGTACAGGCAGAACAGATACCCATTTATTATATACGTTCTGACGGCAAAAGGAAAGTTCTTTGCAAAATTTCCACAAATCCGGCGGCGGGTTTGTATCACTTTTGCCCGTCTACAGGCGCAAAAGTGACCAAAACCGGTGGAAATGGGCGGGCGGTTCTGTTACAATAAAAATAAGTGAGCCTTCCCGGGAATATAAGGCCCCTCCCTGAGGGGGTTGTCGAGCGTATGCGAGACTGGAGGAGTTCCTCCTTCCGTCATCGCTGTGCAATGGAGAGGGCGAGGACGGTAAGATATTGGAGGAAATTCAAATGGATTACAATAAAGCTGCTCTGGAAATGCACGAGACCCACAAGGGCAAGGTGGGCATCGTAAGCAAGGTGGAGGTCGCCACCCGCGATGACCTGTCCACCGCCTACACTCCCGGTGTGGCCGAACCCTGCCGCAAGATCAAGGAAAACCCCGAGGACGTGTATAAGTACACCTTCAAGGGCAACATGGTGGCTGTCGTTTCCAACGGCACCGCCGTGCTGGGCTTGGGCGATATCGGCCCGGAAGCCGGTCTGCCGGTCATGGAGGGCAAGGCGGTGCTGTTCAAGGAGTTCGGCGGCGTGGATGCCTTCCCCATCTGCATCGATGCCCACGACGCTGCCAGCGTCATTGCTGCCTGCAAGGCCATTGCGCCCACCTTTGGCGGCATCAATCTGGAGGACATCAAGAGCCCCGAGTGCTTTGAGATCGAAGAAACACTGGAGCGTGAGCTGGACATCCCTGTGTTCCACGATGACCAGCACGGCACTGCTATCGTCGTTACTGCTGCCCTCATCAACGCCCTGCGTGTGGTGGGCAAGAAGATGGAAGATGTGCACATCGTGCTGAACGGCCCCGGTGCTGCCGGTACTGCCATCATCAAGATGCTCATGACCGCCGGTGCAAAGGACATCATTGCAGTGGACCAGTTCGGCACCCTGTACAAGGGCTGCAACAGCGCCGAAGCCCACAAGAACTGGCTGGGTGAGGTGACCAATCCCCGTCAGGTCAAGGGCGGCCTGAAGGAAGCACTGGAAGGTGCCGATGTGTTCATCGGCGTTTCCAAGCCCGGCATCCTGACCACTGAGCTGTGCAAGACCATGAACAAGGATGCCATCGTTTTTGCCATGGCCAACCCCACCCCGGAGATCATGCCGGACGAGGCCAAGGCCGGCGGCGTGCGGGTGATGGCCACCGGCCGCAGCGACTTCCCCAATCAGGTGAACAACGTGCTGTGCTTCCCCGGCCTGTTCAAGGGCGCACTGAGCGTCCGCGCCCGGGACATCAACAATGAGATGAAGCTGGCCGCCGCCTACGCTATCGCCGACCTCATCACCGATGCCGACCGCAGCGAGGAGAACATCATCCCCGGCGCGTTCGACCCCCGTGTGGCCGAAGCTGTGGCAAATGCCGTGGCAAAGGCTGCCCGCGAGACCGGCGTTGCCCGTCTGTAAGCGGAGGAAGCGTTTATGAGAACCATTTCCGCACAGGAGATCACGGATACCGTTGCACGGCTGTGCATCGAAGCCAACACCCGCCTGCCGCAGGACGTGCAGGCGGCGCTGGACAAGGCCCGGCAGGAAGAGCCGTGGCCGCTGGCAAAGAGCACTCTCGACCTTTTGTGGTCGAACCTTTCCGCCGCAAAAGAAGAAAACCTGCCCATCTGTCAGGATACCGGCATGGCCTGCGTGTTTGTGGAGCTTGGTACCGATGTGCACATTGACGGCAGCTTTGAAGCTGCCATCCATGAGGGCGTGCGCCGGGGTTACACCGACGGCTACCTGCGCAAGAGCATCGTGGCAGACCCTTTGCGCCGGGGCAATACCGGCGACAACACCCCGGCGGCCATCACAGTGCATCTGGTGGACGGCGAGGGCTGCCGCATCACGGTGGCACCCAAGGGCTTTGGCAGCGAGAACATGAGCCAGATCAAAATGCTCAAGCCCGCCGACGGCGTGGAGGGCTTCAAAAAGTTCGTGCTGGACACGGTGAAGCTGGCAGGCTCCAACCCCTGCCCGCCCATCGTGCTGGGCATCGGCGTGGGCGGCAGCTTTGACAAGGTGGCGTATCTGGCAAAGAAGGCCCTGCTGCGTCCGCTGGATGTGCCGAACCCCGACCCCTATTACGCACAGCTGGAGCAGGAGCTGCTTGCCGCCATCAACGAGCTGGGCATCGGCCCGCAGGGCTTTGGCGGCAGGACCACCTGTCTGGGCCTTGCCATTGAGCAGATGCCTACCCATGTGGCGGGCCTGCCTGCGGCGGTGAATGTTTCCTGCCATGTGACCCGCCGTGCAAGCGCGGAACTGTAAGGAGGGGCAAAGATGGAATACAGACTGACGACTCCCTGCACGGCCGAGGACCTTGCCCCGCTCAAGGCGGGCGACACCGTGCTGCTTTCCGGCGTGGTGTACACTGCCCGGGATCAGGCCCACAGGCGGATGATTGAAGCGCTGGAAAAAGGCGAACCGCTGCCCTTTGATCTGACCGGCAGCGCCATCTACTACGTTGGCCCCACGCCGGAACGCCCGGGCCAGGTGATCGGCTCGGCGGGACCCACCACCAGCGGCCGCATGGATGCCATGAGCCCGCGCCTGCTGGACCTTGGCAATAAGATCATGATCGGCAAGGGCAAGCGGGACGATGCCGTAAAGGCGGCTGTGGTGCGCAACGGGGCTGTGTATCTGGCAGCGCTTGGCGGGGCCGGTGCGCTGATGGCAAAAAGCGTGCAGACGCTGGAAGTGATCGCGTGGCCGGATCTTGGCTGTGAAGCCGTGCGCCGCCTGATTGTGAAGGATATGCCGCTGACGGTGATCCTGGATGCCCACGGCGGCGACCTGTACCAGTCCGGCCCGGCGGCATATCTGGAAGCAAAATAATTTATCGCCTTTGCACAAAACGCGGCCGACTAAAAAACGGCAAAACAGCAGATTTGCGCAGGATAAATTTGGTTTGCTTTAACAAACTTCCGCGAATTGCTTGCACATCGGCAAAAAGTGTGATATCTTGTACTATATGAAACCGTGGTGCTTTGCATCCCGGCACAGACAGGAGGCAAACATACCATGCAGATCCACCAATCCGCAGAAGATTATCTTGAAACGATCCTGATGCTGAGTCAGCGTATGGGCAAAGTGCGCTCCATTGACGTTGTCAATGAGCTGGGCTTTACCAAAGCCAGCGTCAGCATTGCCATGAAGAAGCTGCGCGAGAACGGCTATATCGCGGTGGACGGCGAGGGCAACCTGACCCTGCTGGAACCGGGCCGCGAGATCGCAGAGCGCATCTATAGCCGTCACCGTCTGCTGACCCACTTCTTTATGCAGCTGGGCGTGGACGAAAAGACCGCCGCCGAAGATGCCTGCAAGGCAGAGCATATCCTCAGTGAGCAGACGCTGGAAAAGATCCGTGAGCGCGCCATTGAGACGGATGCTGAGCTTGGCAAGACTGTCAAGTGATCCCCGCAGCATTCCAAGATCGTAAAATGATCCCGTTCCTGAAAAGGAGCGGGATTTTTTTGTATGGAAATTGGGCGGCAGATCCCTCTTGCATCCGGGGTGCGGGTGCGGTATTCTTATAAGATAAGAAGGTTTTACAGCCAAACCGGGAGGAAACAGCCATGGATGCAGACGAGATCCGCACGCTTTTGGGCGATAACATTTTTGAGCGGGCCAAGAAATACCGCAAGCGCATCCAGCAGAGCACCTGCACCGTGAACGAGGACGGCGTGCGCCATATTTCGGCCATGGTACAGGGCAGCGGCGGCAGCTATTACTATACGCAGGCATGGCTGCGGGAGAACGGCAGCTTTGTCAGTGCGTCCTGCAGCTGCCCGTATAACCAGAACGGCGAGGGCACCTACTGCAAGCATATCGGTGCATTGCTGCTGGACGATGCCGAAAAGAATGCCCCTGCACCGGCGGCAAAGCCGGATGCGATTCCCGGTGTTGTGCGCGGCGCGGCGGGCCTTGCCCCGGAACCGGCCCGGCGGGACAGCTATGCCTCCGGGCTGGAAATGCTGTTTGGCAAAAAGTGGCACGGCGAAACGCCGGAGTCGGATCACGAGGCCCGCAGGCTGCTGGATACCTACAAGGAAGCAGCCCTTGAAAACCTTGGTGTGGACGAGACCGCCCAGCGCACCGGCTTTGCCCATCTGGAACCGGAGCTGACCCTCGTGCCCGGCGCACAGCCATGGCTGCGGCTGCGCATCTCGGACGGCGGGCGGCAGTATGTGGTAAAAAGCATCCCGAACCTGATGGAAGCCGTCGAGATGGGCAAAAGCGTCAGCTACGGCAAGGCACTGGCTTTTGTGCACCGGTGGGATGCCTTTGATGAAGAGTCCCGTGCGCTTTTGCAGCTGCTGCGCCGTCAGGTGAACGCAAGGCAGAGCATGGACAAAGCCGCCGTGCGGGTGTACGGCGGGGCCGAACAAGGCCCGGCGGGAGGCATGATCCTGACCGGCGAGATCTTTGATGACCTTGTGCAGCTGTACGAACATACCGGTTTTTTGGGCGGGTACGAGCTGCGGGAAGGTCTGCCCGTCATTACCATGACCGTGGAGCGCCGCCGCGGCGGTGTGCAGGTGGAAGGCGAACCCGCACTTTCCGCTGTGCAGGGCCTTGACTATGATTACCTGTTCAGCGAGGATACGCTCTGGCGGCTGCAGCGGCCCGGGTGCACCCGCATCCTGCCCGCATTGCAGGCGCTGGGCGGCAAAAGCTTGTTCTTTACCAGCGCAGATGCCACGGCCTTTTGCAGCTATGTGCTGCCGGAGCTGGGCAGCAAGCTGAACATCGTGGACCCGGAACGTCTGCTGCTGAACCAGATCCCGCTGGAACCGGTGGTGCAGTTCTATCTGGACGCACCGGACAGCTTCCGCATCGAAGCACACGCGGAGTTTTTGTACGGGGAGGATAAGGTCACGCCGTTCGTGCCGTCTCCGGCAGGGCTTTTGCGGGATGTGCGCGCCGAGAGCCGGGCAAAGCGGCTGCTGGCCTCTTATCTGCAGCCCGGTGTGGGCGGCAGAGAGGAAGTGTACGGCACCGCTGACGAGGACGATATCTACCGCATGTTGGAGGAGGGCGTGCCGGCCCTGCTGGCCGAGGGTGAAGTATACCTGACGGATGCCTTCCGCAGCCTGCAGGCCGCGCCGCCTCGCATCACGGTGGGCGTTTCGGTGCACGGCAGTGTGCTGGATCTGGAAGTGGATACCGGCGAGTTCCCGGTGGCAGAGCTGAAAGACCTGCTGCGCTCCCTGCACCAGAAAAAGCGCTACCACCGCCTGCGGGATGGCCGTCTGCTGCGGCTGGACGACAGTCTGGAAGGGCTGGATGAACTGAACGATACACTGGAACTTTCCGGGGCCAAGCTCAAGAGCGGCCACGCCGAGCTGCCGCTCTACCGTGCACCCAGTCTCGACTGGGCGCTCTCGGGCCAGAACGGCCTGCGTTTCAACCGCGACGATGCGTTCCGCCGCATCAGCCGCAGCTTTCACGCCGTGAAGGACAGCGAGTATACTCCGCCGGAAAGCCTGCACAATGTGCTGCGCAAGTACCAGCGGGATGGCTACCGCTGGCTGCGCACGCTGGACGGCTACGGCATGGGCGGCATTCTGGCCGACGATATGGGCCTTGGCAAGACCGTGCAGGTGCTCAGCTACCTGCTGGCCATGAAGGAAAGCGGCCAGCGCCTGCCCAGCCTCATCGTCTGCCCGGCATCGCTGGTGCTCAACTGGCAGGAGGAATGCCAGAAGTTCACGCCGCAGCTTTCCTGCGTGGCTGTGGACGGTGACGCAGCTCACCGGGCAGAGCTGGCAAAGCAGTGGGCGGAAGCCGACCTTGTGGTGACCAGCTATGACCTGATGCGCCGGGACGAGGAGCTTTACAGCGGGCAGCAATTCTACGCCTGCATTCTGGACGAAGCGCAGGCTATCAAGAACCACACTACCCAAAAGTACAAGGCGGTGTGCGGGGTGAACAGCAAAGTGCGGTTTGCCCTTACCGGCACCCCGGTGGAAAACCGCTTGGGCGAATTGTGGAGCATCTTCTCCTTCCTGATGCCGGGGTATCTGCCGCCTTACAAGACCTTCTGCGCCCGGTTTGAAAAGCCTATCGTGCAGGAGGACGACAAAGACGCACTGCGCCGTTTGAACCAGCTCACCGGGCCGTTCATCCTGCGGCGCATGAAGTCCGAGGTGCTCAAAGAGCTGCCCCCCAAGACCGAGAATCTCCACCGTATCGAGCTGGACGAGCAGCAACGCAAGCTCTACCTTGCCGCTGTGGTGGACGCGCGGGAAAAGCTGCGCGCTGCAAAGCCGGAGGATAAAATGGCGGTGTTCGCAGTGCTCATGCGCCTGCGGGAGATCTGCTGCGACCCGCGCCTTGTGGCAGACAACTGGGACGGCGGCAGTGCCAAGTTGGATGCCTGCATGGAGCTGGTGACGGCTGCTGTGGAGGGCGGACACCGCATCCTGCTGTTCAGCCAGTTCACCTCCATGCTGGAACTGCTGGCAAAACGGCTGGACGAAGCGGGCGTGAGCCACTTTACCCTGCAGGGCTCCACCCCAAAGCCGGTGCGTGCGGAGCTTGTGCGCCGGTTCAACAGCGGCGAAGCGGACGTGTTCCTCATCTCGCTGCGGGCGGGCGGCACCGGCCTGAACCTGACGGCGGCAGATATCGTCATCCACTACGACCCGTGGTGGAACGTGGCTGCGCAGAATCAGGCCACCGACCGCGCCTACCGCATCGGCCAGCGCAATCCGGTGCAGGTGTACAAGCTCATTGCGCAGGACACCATTGAAGAAAAGATCGTGGAGCTGCAGCAGGCAAAGCAGGACCTTGCCGAGACGGTCACCGGCTCGGCAGACGGAGCGATCCTGTCCATGAAACCAGAGGAATTGCTGCAGCTGCTGCAAGAGGAATAAAGAGGAGAAAACATCATGAAAGTCTGGGATCTGCACTGCGATACCCTCAGCGAGCTGCGCAAAGCCGAACATGCGGGCCGGCCCAAGAGCTTCGCGCAGAACGATCTGCATATCGACCTTGAAAAATTACAGAAAGGCGACTATCTGCTGCAGTGCTTTGCAGCATTCGTCAATCTGGGTGATAAGACACCCGGAGCGGACCCGCTGGTGACAGCGCTGGAAGAGATCGACCAGTTCAAGCGCATCATGGCGGCATACCCGGAAAAAATTGCTCCGGTGTACACGGCGGCGGACATCCGCCGGAATGCTGCGGCGGGAAAGATCAGCGGGATGCTCACCATCGAGGAAGGCGCCTGCTGCAAGGGCAGCGTGGGGGTGCTGCGCCGGATGTATGAGCTGGGCGTGCGCATGATGACCCTGACATGGAACCACGAAAACGAGCTGGCAAGCCCGCAGCGGAACCCCGGCGGGGTGCTGGTGCCCCAGACCGAAAAGGGCCTGACCGGGAAGGGCTTTGAATTTCTGGCCGAGATGGAACGGATGCACATGATCGTGGATGTGAGCCACCTTTCGGACAAGGGCTTCTGGGATATCGTGGAGCACGGCACCCGGCCTTTTGCGGCCAGCCACTCCAACTGCCGTGCACTGGCACCCCACACCCGCAACCTGACCGATGAGATGATCCGCGCCCTTTCGGAGCGCGGCGGCATTGCGGGCCTGAACTACTATGCGCCCTTTCTGGACACCGACCCCACCCACCCGGAAAACTGCCGCAGCACGGTGGAGCTGATCGCGAAGCATGCGGGCCACTACAAACAGGTGGGCGGTGCGCAGATGATTGCTCTTGGCAGCGATTTTGATGGCATCGATGGCCCCCACCAGCTGGAAAATGCTGCCTTCCTGCCGCTGCTGGCGGATGCCCTGCGCAAAGAGGGCTTTACCGAGGACGAGGTGGAAGGCATCTACTACCGCAATGCCATGCGCTTTTTTGAGGAGAACCTGTAATAACAACGGAGAATATGCCGATATGGATAAAAACATGACGCTGGAAAAGCGCATTGCTGCGGAGCTGTACTGCTATCAGGGCAAAATGAGCGTGTTCGTGGACGACCTGCAGGGCCATACCGTGGAGGTGGGCGCGGACGAAGAATTTGAGACGGCATCCACCATCAAGGCGTTCATTCTCGCTGCATTGTATTTGCAGGCGCAGCGCGGCAAAGCAGACCTTGCCGAAGAGATCGCCTATGAGCAGAGCCAGTTCGTGGACGGCAGCGGTATGCTGCGCGCGCTGGGCGTGGGCGCAAAGCTCAAGGTGAAGGACACCGCTACCATGATGATCATTTGCTCGGACAACATCGCCACCAATATGATTATCGACTATCTGGGACTGGACACCATCAACGCCTGCATCCGGGAGCTGGGCTTTGCGCATACTGTGCTGCACAATCCGCTGCACTTTGACCGCTACCGCCGGCTTGGCACCACCACGCCGCGCGACTACGCGGCGCTGTTCGCCCGCATTGCAAAAGGGGAGCTGGTCAGCCGGGAAGCCAGCGCAGAGATGCTTGCCATCCTGCGCCAGCAGCACTACAACACCATGCTGACCCACGACTTCCCGCAGTATTACCTCGACTGCGAGGAGACCGGAGCGCCGGAGCTGATCTGGGTAGCCAGCAAGAGCGGCAGCATGAACGCCTGCCGCAACGACGGCGGCATCGTCCACACCCCCTACGGCGAGTATGTCATCGTGCTGATGAACAAGGATTTTCACGATATCATCGAATACAATGAACACCCCGCCATGGTGTATGGTGCCCGCGTCTCGCGGATGATCCTGGATCAGGTGCTGGCCTGTGAGGGCCGACTGTCCCTGCCCTGAGACGCACGTTCTCCCAAAGAACAAAATTGGAAAAATAAAAGGAATTATAACAATGGGTATCACGCTCTCGCCATGGATGACGGCGTTTCTCGTTCTGATGACGGGCTTTGCAGGCTTTGTGGATTCGGCAGCCGGAGGCGGCGGTCTTATCAGCCTGCCGGCCTATCTGTTTGCCGGGCTGCCGCCCCACTACACCTATGCTACCAACAAATTCAGCGCCGCCTGCGGCACCACTTTTGCCACAGCCAACTTTTTCAAAAACGGTGCAATGAACCTGAAGGTGGGCATCCTTGCAGCCATTGGCAGCTTTGCGGGCAGTGCACTGGGGGCGCATATCGTGCTGCTGCTCAGCGATGAGCTGCTGCGCACCATGATGTTCCTCATCCTGCCAGTGGCGGCGGTGGTCATTTTGTGGCAGCGCGACCTGCCGGACCAGAACCGGGACGACGGCACCCTGAACCTGAAAAAGATCCTGCTGGCGCTGGGCATCGGCTTGGGCATCGGCCTGTACGACGGCATCGTGGGCCCGGGCACCGGCACCTTTGCCATCATTGCCTTTACCACCCTGATGGGCTTTGACCTGCGCACCGCCAACGGTAACGGCAAGGTGCTGAATCTTGCCAGCAACTACGCCAGCCTGTTCACCTATCTGATGAACGGTCTGGTGGTGTTCCACATCGGCATCCCCTGCGCCGTCAGCAACATTCTGGGCAACCTGCTGGGGTCCCATTTCGCCCTGAAAAAGGGTGCGCGCTTCATCCGTCCCATGATGCTGGTGGTGTTGGTGCTGCTGCTGGGCAAGCTCATCTCGGACGCAGTGCTGTGAGCGCCGGGCGCGCCAGAGGCTCCCTTTCCGAGGGAGCTGGCAAAACCGTCAGGTTTTGACTGAGGGAGTTTGCGCCCGTTTCCCGCTGCAAAAAATAAGCCGGGCAGCCCGCAGGCTGCCCGACTTTGCTCGGATGATCTTTTTTCGGTGGTCGCTTATTCCAGCACCAGCCCTTTGTCAAAGAATGCCAGACCAAATGCACCGGGGCCTGCGTGGGTGCCGATAACGCAGCCGATCTGGCGCACCAGCGGTTCGCCCATGTGCAGATTTTCACGGAAGTAGTTCTCGATGGGCTGCACTTCCCGCAGGCTGGAAGAATAACCGGCAACAGCGGCAAAGTCCGGGCTGATGCCGCCCAGCTCTTCGATCTTCTTGAACAGGGCCACATAGGCACCGGGCAGGCCGCGGGCCTTACCGGCCATGGCTACCTTACCGTCCTTGATGGTGATGAGGGGCTTGATGCCCAGCATCCCGCCCGCGACGGCCACAGCGGCAGGCAGACGGCCGCCCTTGCGCAGATACTTCAGATCGTCGATTGCGGCAACCAGATGCAGGTGCTCCTTGGCGTGCTCCAGATCGGTGGCGATCTGCACCAGCGTCTTGCCTGCGTCACGCAGCTGCACGGCCAGACGCACCAGCAGCGATTCGCCCAGACACACGGTGGCACTGTCCACAAACAGCACGTTGTCTACATTGGCGAGGTCTGCGGCCAGCTTTGCGCACTGCCATGTGCCGGACAGCTCGTGGGACAGGAAGATGCCCAGCACTTCGTCCCCGGCGGCAGCGGCTTCCAGATAGAACTTCTCGAACAGCTCCGGGCTGGGCTGGCTGGTGGTGGGCAGCTTGCGGCAGCTGGCCAGATGGGCATAGTACTCGGTGGGGGTCATGTCGATGCCATCCCGCAGGATGCTGCCATCCTCCAGCGTCACGTTCAGAGGAATCACGGTCACGCCCAGCTGCTCGGCTTCGGCGGGCAGGATGTCGGACGCAGAATCGGTGAGAATACGGATCATAAAATACCTCCGGATTTCCGGTAAAAACAAATTCAAGTCATGTTTCCCGACGCTTTGCAACAAAACGTCGGGAAACATTATACCAGAATCCACAGGGAAAAGTCAATTACCTGAGCGAAAATTGCTTCGTCCCAGCGCAAAATACTTGCGTAAAAGCCGCTGCTTATGATAAGATAGGCGCTGAGAACTGCACGGCAGGGAGGGCAGGCCATGGAGCAAAAGGCAAAAACAAGGGCGCTGCTGGCTGCGTTCGGCTGCGCACTGACCTACCTGCTGGCAGGAAAAGTGCTGGCATTTCTGCCTGCCCCGGCGTGGGATGTGCGGGCGCTGAGTTTTGTGCACCACTGCATCGCTGCACCTGTCGTGGAGGAACTGGTGTTCCGCGGGACCATCCAGCAGCTGGCGCAGCCCTTGGGCAGATGGCAGGCCACGGCGCTGCAGGCGGTACTGTTTGCGGTGCAGCACGGCACCCCGGCGGGCATGGCGTGGGCGCTTGGCTGCGGCCTTGTGCTGGGCGCACTTCGTGAACGCACCGGCAGGGTATGGCCGGGAATGCTTTTGCATACATTGAATAATCTGCTGGTTTTTGCAGCAGGATAAAGGGGAACCTATGACCGATTCTGAACTGATGGGCCTTGCGCTGGAAGAAGCCCGCAAGGCGGCTGCACTGGGCGAGGTGCCGGTGGGGGCCGTGGTGGCCCGCAACGGCGAGGTGGTAGCTGCCGCCCACAACACCCGCGAGACCGAAAAAAACGCACTGCATCATGCAGAGCTGCTGGCCATTGATGCCGCCTGCAAAAAGCTGGGCGGCTGGCGGCTGTGGGAGTGCGAGCTGTTCGTCACGCTGGAGCCGTGCCCCATGTGCGCCGGGGCCATCATCAACAGCCGCATCCGGCGGGTGGTATACGGCGCGGCAGACACCAAGGCGGGCTGCTGCGGCAGTGTGACCGACCTGTTTGCAATGCCCTTCAACCACCACCCGGCGGTGGAGCAGGGGCTGCGCGCAGAGGAAGCACAGGAGCTGCTGCAGGCGTTTTTCAAGGATCTGCGGGCACGGCTTGCGGCCCGGCCGAAGTGGAAACCGCCTGTATGACCGGCATGGAATATGAAGAAACCGTAAAAAAGTGGAAGCTGCGTAAAAAGTAGGCGGCTTCCACTTTCTTTTTTCGGCAAATTGTGCTATATTATTTAATGGTGTTTTGTCGAAACCCATCTTATGCAGCTGTCTGCCGCGCCGAGCACCGGACTTTGACCGGATAAGAAATGGACGCTGAACGGACGGCGATGGGCCGCACAGACATCTCCTGCACGGCATACCTTTGCAGTGCAGAGATCACGACAGGAGGACTATACTCTTGTACGAAGATGAATTTGAACTGACGTTCAATCTGTCGGGTGAGGAGCCGCAGCCGGAACAGGCTGCACAGGAGCCGCCCGTACCGCCAAAGCCAAAGGCGGCAGCACCCGTGGTGGACGAACCCACCCGGGTGATGGTGCTGGAAAAGCCCCAGCCTGCGCCGCAGCCGGAAATGCCGGAGCCTGTGCAGGAAGAGCCGGAGAAAACACCGGCACCTACCGTGCAGGCAGCAGCCAATGGCCGCTGTGTGCTGATCTCCGGCGGCGACCGCGGCATTGGTGCCGCTGCGGCCCGGGCGTTCTATGCGGCGGGCTACCGCGTGGCGGTGCTGTACCACAGCAATGCCAAAGCCGCTGCAGAGCTGGAAAAACAGCTGCCCGGCATCACCGCCGTGCAGTGCGATGTGGCGTCCCGCGCCAGCTGCGAGCTTGCGTTCCGCACCGCAGAACAGGCACTGGGCCGTGTGGATGTGCTGGTGAGCAATGCGGGCATCGCCCAGCAGAAGCTGTTCACCGACATCACCCCTGAAGAGTGGCAGCATATGCTGGACGTGAACCTGACCGGTGCGTTCCACCTGTGTCAGCTGGCGCTGCCGGGTATGATCCGCCGCAAGGCCGGACGCATCCTGACCGTGAGCAGCATGTGGGGCCAGACCGGCGGCAGCTGCGAGGTGCATTACTCTGCAGCAAAGGCAGGCCTGATCGGCCTGACCAAGGCTTTGGCCAAAGAAGAAGGCCCAAGCGGCATCACAGTGAACTGTGTTGCGCCCGGGGTCATTGATACCGATATGATGGCAGCATTCACCGCCGAGGATAAGGCCGCGCTGGCCGAAGAGACCCCTGTGGGCCGTCTTGGCAGCGCAGACGAAGTGGCGCAGCTGCTGGTGTTCCTTGCCGGCGAGGGTGCGGGCTACATCACCGGTCAGGTGTTCGGCGTGAACGGAGGACTTGTGATCTGATGCGCAGGAACACTTTATTACAGGATTTCCCCCGGCGGGAGCATCCCCGGAGCAAGAAGGAGAGAGCAAAATGGGCATGACTTTAAAGGAACTGTTGACGAAAGGCGAAGGCACCATTTCGGCCAAGGAGGCCAAGGCGCTGGCTGCACAGTGCAGAATGGATGAGGAAACGCTCTACACCCTTCTGGAAGAACGCGGCATCAAGGTTCTGGAAGAGGATGCAGAGCCTACGCTGGATGTGGACAGCATCATGGCCGAGGTCGAGAATGCCGAGAACAACAACGATGATATGGGCATCAGCGAGGACGAGGAAGAGCAGAGCGAGGAGAACCCTGCAGACCTGAAGGCTGCCATGGACGAACTGCTGGACGACCCCGTTAAGAACTACCTCAAGCAGATCGGCCAGATCCCGCTGCTGAGCGCGGAGCAGGAGGTGGAGCTGAGCCGCCGCATCCATGCCGGTGCCGAGGCGGCGCACATCCTGCAGGCCGACCGCCAGAAGTACGGCGGGCCGGAGTACATCAAAAAGAACAGCGCCCGCTTCTCGTTTGAAGAGGATGAGAACAGCCGCAGCTATACCGAAGATCTGGACGAGGAGGGCAACGAGAAGCCCAGCGAGGATGCCGAGGAAAAGGCTGCAGAAGAGGAAGCTATGGAGGCTGTGGAGAACGGCCCCCTGAGCGACGAAAAGCGCGCTGAGCTGCTCAAGACCCGCCGCGATGGCCTGAACGCCCGCCGCAGCCTGAGCGAAGCGAACCTGCGTCTGGTGGTGTCCATTGCCAAAAAGCATGTGGGCCACAATCTGGCATTCCTGGATCTGATCCAGGAGGGCAACATCGGCCTGATCAAGGCTGCCGAGAAGTTCGACTGTGACCGCGGCTTCCGCTTCTCCACCTATGCAACCTGGTGGATCCGTCAGGCCATCACCCGTGCCATTGCGGATCAGGCCCGTACCATCCGCATTCCGGTGCACATGGTGGAGACCATCAACCGGATGCGTCAGGCCACCAACCAGCTGGTGTACCAGAACGGCCACGAGCCGACCCCGGAAGAGTTGGCAAAGGCCATGGATATGAGCGTGGAGCGTGTGCGCGAGATCCAGCGCATGGCACAGGAGCCGGCAAGTCTGGAAAGCCCCGTGGGTGAGGAAGAGGATTCCTCTCTGGGCGATTTCGTCGCAGACGAAAACGCCGAAGCCCCTGGCAAGGCCGCAGACCGCGCCATGGTGGCACAGCAGATCAATCTGGCTCTCAAGAGCCTGACCCCTCGTGAAGAGAAGGTCATCCGCCTGCGCTTTGGTCTGGACGATGGCCGTCCCCGTACGCTGGAAGAGGTTGGCCGTGACTTTGGCGTTACCCGTGAGCGTGTGCGCCAGATCGAGGCAAAGGCGATCCGCAAGCTGCACAGCCGCAAGTGCCTGTCCCTGCTGAACGGCCTGATCGAGTGATAAAGTAAAACTCCCTCAGTCATCGCTGCGCGATGCCAGCTCCCTCAGAGAGGGAGCCCTTGGCAAAACCGGAAAGTTGTCCGTACTGCCAAAGGCCCCATCTCCGAGGGGGCTGTCTGTGTAAGCAGACTGGGGGAGTTCTTTCGTAAAAAACGACTTTTTTGCAAAAATCCAGATTTTTTTGCAAAAACCTCTTGCCAAACGGTGGAAACTGTGGTATTATAACTGAGCTGTGATTGCGCTGCTATAGCTCAGTTGGTAGAGCGCATCCTTGGTAAGGATGAGGTCTCCAGTTCGAATCTGGATAGCAGCTCCAGCTCAGATGCCCTGAAGTCGAAAGATTTCGGGGCGTTTTTCTTTTGTAAATCGTTTCTGCTGTGCGGGTCCGGAACAGGGCAGAGCGGGCTTTGAACGGCTCTTTCAGGCTTTTTTGCGTTTTTCGTAAATTCATGCTTGACAAGCGGACGCTTTTTCGATATAATAGAGCACGTTCCGGCGGTAAGCGCCGCGCGAAACTTGAGCGATCATGGCCCGGTAGCTCAGTTGGTTAGAGCACCAGCCTGTCACGCTGGGGGTCGTCGGTTCGAGCCCGATCCGGGTCGCCATTTGCTGCTATAGCTCAGTTGGTAGAGCGCATCCTTGGTAAGGATGAGGTCTCCAGTTCGAATCTGGATAGCAGCTCCACAGCAGACACCTCGAAGCCTTAGGACTTCGGGGTGTTTTTTTGTTGTATGACTGCAAAAGCAGGCTGACGGAGTGCGGATTGCTTTGAGTACAAAAACAAAACGCACAGGCTCCGAAGAACCTGTGCGTTTATGGCAGGGGTAGTAAGTTTCGAACTCACGGCACGCGGTTTTGGAGACCGCTGCTCTACCAGCTGAGCTATACCCCTATAGGCATTCGCTGAATGCTTTGTTATTATAGCCGATGCAAAGGCGAATGTCAAGCATTTCTTTCAAGATTCAGGCATTTTTCGTGCCGCAGCTGCAACAGCCTTCTTTTTTATCGGATGCAGGCAGCTGGCTGGAAAGCTGTTCCAGCGTTACGCTGTCGATATACTGGTTGATCACCTCATCAAGGCCGGTCCAGAAGGGCAGGGTGAAGCACTGCTCCCACATGGGACACTCGTTGGTCTCGCTGCCAAGGCAGGGAATGGGTGCCACGCTGCCCTCAATGGCGCGCAGGATCTCGCCGGCGGTGTAGTCGGCAGGGGCTTTGGTCAGGCGGTAGCCGCCCTGACTGCCGCGCTCGCTTTTTACAAGGCCCACACGGGCCAGCGGGGTCACGATCTGCTCCAAATATTTCAGGCTCAGGTTCTGCCGCTCACTGATCTCCTTCAGGCTCACGGTGGTGCCCGGCGCATAACGTGCCAGCTCGGCCATCAGGCGCAGGGCATAACGGCTTTTGGTCGAAAATTTCATGGCGATCCTCTCCTTATTGCTTCCTATAGTATAGCACGTTGCTCGGATTTTGCAAAGGTATCCTCTTGTGCAAACAAAAAAGGTCTGTTATCATAGGATGGATAAAAGGATACTATAAGGAGTGAGAGTATGAGTGAGAAGATCACGGCTGCCGATGCCATCCGTCTGCTGGATGCACACGAGGCGGCTGCTGTAGATGTCCGGGAGCCGGACGAGTTTGCCGTGGGCCACATCCCCGGCGCAAAGCTGCTGCCGCTGGGTCAGGTGCTGAGCCGTGCGGCTGAGGTGCTGCCGGATAAGAACGCTGTATGGCTGGTCTACTGCCGCACCGGCCGCCGCAGTGCCGATGCCGTGCGCAAGCTGGAAAGCCTTGGCTACACCCGCCTGTACGATCTGGGCGGCATCCTGAGCTGGCCCTATGAGATTGAGGGCGACTTTGAAGGGCATTTTTAAAAAGAAAGAAGGATCACTCCATGTCGTTCCACGCAAAAGATTTTGCCGGCAGTCACTGCGGCTGCCGCTACCAGCAGGACTACCGCCCCACCTTGGGCCGCGACGGCAAAAAGGAATCCGGCACGCTGGAGGTCATCAAGTTCTATTACGATGGTGCCATCCGCTTTGAGCAGCACTGCTACGGCGAAGCCGCAACCTTCGTGTTCGGCGTATGGGCATCCGGCATGGACGAGGACGGCACCCTGCACTGGGTGCTGCCCGACCGCCGCAAGAGCTACTACAACGAGGCGTATCTGCCCAAAAAGCTGGACCGCGTGGACGAGGCGGGCAATCTTTACTTTGACGGCAGCAATTTTCCGTGGAAGCTGGCGGACGATTTTGCCGAGGATAAGCGCTGGGGCTACCCCAAGTGGAAGGTGGTACTGGGAAAACTGACCGGAAAGGGCAAAAAAGGTGACTGAATCACGAAAATCCAGTATTCATATTGACATACTAGGGAATGATATGGTATAACTTATCCGTTGAAAGGATTCCGCATCTGCACAGGGCATTCAAGGCTCCCGCAGACGCGTTCAATAAGAAAGGATCATTCCTATGGAAAACATGGAAAAAGTGGTTTATCTGGATAATGCTGCCACCACTCCCTGTGCTCCCGAGGCACTGGAAATGATGGTCAAAGCCCTGAGCGGTGCCTGCGGCAACCCCAGCAGCCATTACAGTGTGGGCTATGAGGCTAAGGAATTCGTGGACACCGGTCGTGCGCAGGTGGCAAAGGCCATCAATGCAAGTCCGGCTGAGCTCTTCTTTACCAGCTGCGGCTCCGAGGCTGACAACTGGGCCGTAAAGGGCACTGCCTTCACCAAGGCACGCCAGAACAAAAAGCACCTCATCACCAGCGCTTTTGAGCACCATGCTATCATGCACAGCATGGCTGCACTGGAGCGCATGGGCTTTGAAGTGACCTATATCAAGCCAACCGCCGAGGGCTACATCCGTCCCGAGGACGTGGAAGCTGCCATCCGTCCCGATACCGCGCTGGTCAGCATCATGATGGCCAACAACGAGATCGGCACCATCCAGCCCATCAAGGAGATCGCCGAGGTCGCTCACAAGCACGGTGTCTGGATGCACACCGACGCGGTGCAGGCTGTGGGTGCCATCCCCGTGGATGTGAAGGAGCTGGGCGTGGATATGCTGTCCATGAGCGCCCACAAGTTCAACGGCCCCAAGGGCATGGGTGCCCTGTATTGCCGCAAGGGCGTATGGCCCCAGAACCTGATCGATGGCGGCAGTCAGGAGGCCCGCCACCGTGCAGGCACCGAGAACGTGGCAGGCATTGCTGCCATGGGCAAGGCACTGGAGATCGCCACGGCGCATCTGGATGAGCGCATGGCCCACGAGAGCGAGCTGCGCGATTATGTCATCGACCGCGTCCTCAAGAACATCCCGGAAGCCCGCCTGAACGGCGGCCGCAGCCCCCGTCTGCCTAACAATGTGAACATCAGCTTCCCGGGTCTGGAAGGCGAGACCATCCTGCTGGATCTGGATATGCACGGCATTTGCGCCTCCACCGGCTCTGCCTGCAACTCCGACAGTCTGGACCCCAGCCACGTCCTGCTGAGCATCGGCGTGCCTGAGGAGATCGGCCACGGCTCCATGCGGTTCACCTTTGGCCCGCAGAACACCATGGAAGAAGCAAAATATCTGTGCGACGTGCTGGAGGAAGTGATCCCCCGCCGCCGTGCTATGAGTTGTATGTGGCTGCAGGGCCAGAACACGGCCCGCCAGTTCAGCCTGAAGGGAGAGCAGTAATTATGGCAAGCATGTATAGCGCAAAGGTCATGGAGCATTTTGCAAATCCGCACAATGTGGGTGAGATCCCCGACGCAAACGGCGTGGGCGAAGTGGGCAACCCCAAGTGCGGCGATATCATGCGCATGTACCTGAAGATCGAGAACAACGTGATCGTGGATGTCAAGTTCCTCACCTTCGGCTGCGGTGCCGCCATCGCCACCAGCAGCATGGCCACCGACCTCATCAAGGGCAAGACCATCGACGAGGCTCTCAAGCTGACCAACAAGGCCGTTGTGGAAGCTCTGGAAGGTCTGCCTCCCATCAAGGTGCACTGCTCTGTTCTGGCCGAGCAGGCCGTCAAGGCTGCTCTGTCCGACTACTACCGCCGTCAGGGCATCGATCCGGAACCCATCGTGGGTAAGCTCGAAGAGGACTGCGACCACTGCGAGAGCTGCGGCCACTGATCCCCGCAAAGGACGCTTCAGAGGACACCGTTTTGTGCGGTGTCCTCTTTTTTGCAAAAGACTGCACTGTTGTATCCTATCCAAAATGTAATAAAGCAAGTGCAAAATATTATTTGTTTACAAAAATGCCCTGAATATGCACTCGTTCATGAAAAGTTCATATATTGTTCAGAATGAGTTCACCACTTTTCGGTATAAGTAGGGCAACACAGGCGCAAAGAGCGCCGAACCCCCACGGAAGCGGACGAAGAACAGGGCAAAGAACGGTTCGCGGCACGCACTGCAATGCAGGTGCGTCGGCCCCGGAAAACGTCCCGCCGCACAGGAAAGGAAACGAGTTAGTATGAAAATTGGTTTTTGGGAACTTGTCGTCATCGTGATCGTGGCGTTCGTGTTCATCGGCCCGGATCAGCTGCCCGTCTACGCAAAGAAGATCGGCAAGATGCTGCGTGAACTGAAAAAGTACACCGGCGCTGCTTCTGAGGAGATCCAGAAGAACGTTGTAGAGCCGCTGAATGAGATCCAGGCTCCCCTGAAGGAAGCTGTTGCCCCGCTGACCGATATCAAGAAGGATATCGACAACAGCGTCAAGGATGTGACCAAGAGCTTTACCGGTATCGGCAAGACCAGCAAGGAGGAAGCTGCCAAGGCAGAAGCCGCCGAGGAAGTGACCGAGCTGACCGAGGAGCCGGTGGAAGAGCTGGAGGAGGACGCTGCATCTGCCGCCAAGGCAGAGGAGAGCGCTCCCGCTGAGGAGACCGCTGCACCTGCCGAGAAGGCCGAAGAACCCGCTGCCCCGGTTGAAAGGGCTGAGCCTGCCGCAGAAGCGGCTCCCGCACAGGAAGCTGCCGAGGCTGTTCCTGCGGCCGAGCCGGTGGAGGAAGACCCTCGTCAGAATGATGTTCTGCCGAAGGACTGATTACTTACTGGATGCACCCGCGCCCGCGGTTGCCTGATACATGCAATAAGCCCGCCACGCGGCGCGGCAAAGTAAAAAGGAGATTTTTATTATGCGTATTGGTACTAACGAACTGCTGATCATCCTGGTCGTCGCTCTGCTGATCTTTGGACCCAAGAACCTGCCGAAGCTGGGCAAGATGTTCGGCAAGACCATCAACGGCTTCAAGAAGGGCATGGAGGACGAGGAAGGCTCCGATGATTCCGAGGAGAAGACCGAGAAGCAGGTTTCCAAGAAGGACGAAGACGAGGAGTAATTGTGGCTACGAACGTTAAGCGCAAAAAGAAAAAAGCCGAAGTCATGGCAGAGGACGGCAGCATGACGCTGACCGGCCATCTGAAAGAACTGCGGAACAGGCTGATCATCTGCGCGGTGGTGTTCGTGGTGGGTGTTGTGGTCTCGCTGGCATACGCCGACCGTCTGATCGATCTGCTCACTGCCATGGGCCGCGACTATTACGAGTTTGTTTCCATTGCCCCGCAGGAAAAGCTGATGCAGTATTTCCGCGTCTCCATTCTGGCAGGCGTGGTGGTCACTGTGCCGGTGGCGTTCTACCACATCTATGCATTTGCAAGGCCGGGTCTGAAAAGGAGCGAGAGCACCTTCTTCAAGCTGGTCATGCTGCTGGGTCTTATCCTGTTCTGCGTGGGCGTGCTGTTCGCCTACAAGCTCATGATGCCCTTCATGCTGCGTTTCCTCAGCACCGGCATCGAGGGTGCCGAGTACATCCAGACCACCACCAGTATCGAGAGCTATGTCAACCTCTGCTTGACCATGTTCATCATTTTTGGCTGCGTGTTTGAGATGCCTCTGATCACCATCATCCTGTCCAAGATGGGCATTATCAACCCGCAGCTGCTCAAGCAGGTGCGCGGCGTTGCCATCGTGATCATCTTCTTCATCGCGGCCGTTGTCACCCCGCCGGATATCGTGTCTCAGTGCATGGTGGCCGGCCCCATGGTGCTGCTGTACTTCATCAGCATCCTCCTGAGCGGCATCTTCTATAAGCCGAAAGAGGACGATGATGACGAAGAGGATGACGAGGATGAGGACGAAGAGTAAGCTCTGACTTCTGGTTTTCTGTTTTATCATTGCAAAAGCAAAGGCTGCTGCGCCATTTGGTGCAGCAGCCTTTTTGTATGTGGAAAATGCTTCCGGTGCAGAGCGTAATCGCGTGGGGCCGTGGCCAGCAGACGCTGGGTGCCACAACTCGTCCAAAGCGAACGCGGCGGCAATTCCAAATCGTTGCTGCTCAGTCTATACAAGCCACCCGCCCTGTGCTAGAATGAAACCAACAAATCAAAGGCGGTGAAACCATGCACCCACTCCCGGAATATCCTCGCCCGGCTATGCGCCGGGACAGCTATGAGAACCTGAACGGCTTGTGGAAGTACGCCATTACTCAGACAGCAGAATACCCCGCTGCGTGGGACGGCAGCATTCTGGTGCCCTACTCTCCGGAAACAAAGGCCTCCGGCGTGGGCCGCACCCTGCAGCCCGGCCAGTGGCTGCACTACCACTGCACCTTTGCTCCCCCTCCGGGAGAAGGGGGGCGGGTGCTGCTGCACTTCGGCGCGGTGGACGATGCCTGTGCGGTGCAGGTGAACGGCCATCTGGTGGGCGGCCATCGGGGCGGCTACTGGCCCTTCACGCTGGATATCACCGCCCAGCTCAACGATACGGGCCGCAACAGCCTGTGGGTGGCCGTGCAGGACCCCACGGACGGCGGCACGCAGGCCCGGGGCAAGCAGACCCTGAAGCCCGGCGGCATGTTCTATCCAGCCCAGAGCGGCATCTGGCAGACGGTCTGGATGGAGCGTGTACCGGAAAACTACATCCAGTCGCTCACGGTCACGCCGGACTACGATGCCCGCACCGTGACCGTGAAAGCCCATACTTCCATGCCCGGCGGTGCGGTGAACCTGTGGGCTGTGGTGCGGGCCGGGGGCGTGACCATTGCCGAGGACTGGGGCAGCGACGAAGAGGACCGGGACGGCGAGGTGACGCTGAACATCCCGGAGGAACATTTCTTTCCGTGGAGCCCGGATACCCCGTTTTTGTACGACCTGACCGTGGGCACCACGCAGGGAGAGGAGGAACAGTTCGACACCGTGCACAGCTACTTTGCCCTGCGCAAGTGGAGCTGTGAGCCGGACACGCGGGGCGTGCTGCGCTTCTGCCTGAACGGAAAGCCCATCCTGCTCAACGGCCTGCTGGATCAGGGATACTGGCCGCAGGGCCTGTACACCCCGCCTTCCGATGCGGCGGTGGAGCGGGAGCTGAGCGAGGTGAAAGCGCTGGGCTTCAACCTGCTGCGCAAGCACGCAAAAATCGAGCCGCAGCGCTGGTATTACCACTGCGACAGGCTGGGCCTTGTGGTCTGGCAGGACATGGTGAACGGCGGCAGCGCCTACAACCTGTGGTTCGTCACCTACCTGACCAATGTGCTGCAGCCGCTGCTGCGCCGCCTGCCCGATGCAGAGCCGCTCTGGGGCCTGCTGAGCCGCGGAAAAGTATCCAGCCGGGAAACATACCGCAAAGAGCTGCAAGCCACCGTAGAAGCCCTGCGATGCCATCCGTGCATCGGCTGCTGGGTGCCCTTCAATGAAGGCTGGGGTCAGTTTGATGCGGCCGGGGCAGTGCAGGCCATCCGCACGCTGGACGATACCCGCCTTGTGGACGAGGCCAGCGGTTGGTATGATCAGGGCGGCGGAGATGTGTGCTCCATCCACAACTATTTCTATCCGCTGCATGTAAAGCCCGGAAAGCGCACTGTGGCCCTGAGTGAATACGGCGGCATTGCATGGCCCATGCCGGGGCACGAAGCACCGGGCAAAACCTACGGCTACGGCACGGCCAAGAGCCGCGCAGACCTGACCGCCCGCTGCAAAAAGCTGCAATTGGGCACGGTGCTGCCGCAGCTCAAAAAAGGACTCTCAGCGCTGGTGTACACCCAGCTGACGGATGTGGAAGATGAGGTGAACGGTCTGTTTACCTATGACCGGGCCGAGATCAAGCCGGATGCCAATGCCGTCCGCTCGGTGAATGCTGCCCTTGCCGCAGAGTTCGCAAAAGTGACGCGGTGAAAGAAAAAACTCCCTCAGTCATCACGCAGCGATGACTGAGGGAGTTTTATGTTACAGCAGCTCTCAGCTGTTGGCGCTGTTGTTCACGATCTTTTTAGCGGGCAGTTTGTTCATGGCAGAGCTGTCCAGATCGTGTGCCAGCTCTGCACCGCCTGCGGCCAGTGCGTCGTCCAGCTCGCCGCCCTTCATATCGCTCAGGATCTGGCTGCGCAGGTCGTCCAGCGAAGAAACGCTCAGCGGGTCTACACGCACCATCAGGAGCAGGGTGGAGCCGTTGATCTGCACGGCAGCGGCTTCGCCGTAGGAAAGGCTGCGCAGAGCATCGGCTGCGCCATCCTGCGTAAAGGCCGAAGCAACATCGCTCTCGGTCAGCAGCTCGGTCTGGACGCTGGCGCTGTCGTCGGAAGTTTTGCCGTCCAGCACAGCGTAGATGTCCGGCAGGGCATTCTGTGCGGTCTCATGCAGGGCACTCACCTGATCCGAGACCGTCTCGCCGCCTGCGGCGTTGACGCTGTCGGCAGCGGCCTGTGCCAGCTTGAGCATCTCGGCCTTCTGGTCATCGTCCGCAAAGGCGTAGGTGCTGGTATTGTACAGCGGGATGCTGATGTAGCAGATCTCATACATGCTGTCGTCCAGATGGCTGGTCAGCTCGTCGTCCTCCACTGGGGTCTCGCCGTCCGGGCCGTAGACCATATCCAGCAGGGCGGTGTGCTCCACCTGCAGACGTTCATATGCCTTGACGGTCTCCAGACCAATGCCGTTGGCGGTGTAGGTGTCGCCGTACTGGTCCATCATCTGCTGGGCATAACGGTCGGCAGTGGAAAGCTGATCTGCAGTCAGCTCACCGCCCAGCGCCTTGAAGCGGGCATCCACAGCGGCCAGCGTTTCCAACGTTTCCTGCGTTTTCTGGGCCACATAGTCGCTCACAACTGCGGTCTCGCCGCTGTCAGAGTCGGTGGTGATGGTCTCTTTCAGGAAGGCTTTTACGTCGGTGGTGTCCTGATCGGTGCCGGCAAGCTGGGCGGCCTGCTGGTAAGCACCGTACTGTGCCAGCAGATACATGCCGGAGGTGATCTCAAAATCACCGATGCTGCCCACGGTGTCCGGGGCGGAAATGGTGCAGCCCACAAGGCTGAACACCAGTGCAAGTGCGCAGATCAGCGCGAGAAGTTTCTTTTTCATGGTAATGCTCCTATGATGTTTATTTTTGCTCGGCGGAGGCAAGGATCTCTGCCATCGCCTTGAGGATGCTTTGCAGCAGCTCCAGCGGCTTTTCGTCGGGCTGAAGCGTGACCGAGAGATAGGGCCGGTTGCCTGCACCGGCGGTGACGCGGCCATTGAAGGCCACCAGCAGGCCCCGGATCATGGGCAGCTCCAGACTTTCCAGCTGCAGGGTGAGGGTGTCCTTTTTCTGGGTCACTTCGGTCACGCCCACAGTGCTGGCCTGCACGCGTACCAACGACACGTTCACCAGATCGCTTACCGAGGGCGGCGGGTCGCCGTAGCGGTCGATGAGCTCGTCCAGCACATCGGCGGCATCCTCTGCCGTCTGGATGGCGGCAATACGCTTATAAGCTTCAATGCGGCCCGGGCCGTCTGCGATATATTTCTCCGGGATGAAGGCATCCACCCGCAGGTCCACAAGGCATTCGCTCTTGTCCCGCCGGACAGGTTCGCCCTTGGCCCGGGCGATGGCCTGCCCCAGCATCTTCACGTAGAGGTCGTAGCCCACGGCCTCCATGTGGCCGTGCTGGCTGTGGCCCAGAAGACTGCCCGCACCCCGGATCTGCAGATCCCGCATGGCGATGCGGAAGCCGGAGCCGAAGGCCGTGAACTCCCGGATAGCGGAGAGCCGCTTCTGGGCGATATCGGTCAGGGTCTTGTCCCGCCGGAAGGTGAAGTAGGCATAGGCCTTGCGGCCGGAGCGGCCCACCCGGCCTCTTATCTGGTACAGCTGGGCAAGGCCCATGCGGTCGGCGTCCTCGATGATGAGGGTGTTGCAGTTGCGCACGTCGATGCCGGTCTCGATGAGGGTGGTGCACACCAGAATATCGATCTCGCCGTTCAGCAGATGCTGCCACACGGGGTTCAGCTCTTCCTCGGTCATCTTGCCGTGGGCAATGCCGATGCGTGCGCCGGGCACCAGCTTGCTCACATGGGCGGCGCAGGCTTCGATGTTGTCCACCCGGTTGTGCAGGTAGTACACCTGCCCGCCCCGGGCAAGCTCCTTCTTCATGGCTTCGGCAAGGATCACGTCGTTGTATTCCAGCACAAAGGTCTCCACGGGCTGCCGCTCGATGGGCGGCTGCTCGATGGTGGAAAGGTCCCGGATGCCGCTCATGGCCATGTTCAGCGTGCGGGGGATGGGGGTAGCCGAAAGGGTGAGCATGTCCACCCCGATGAAGTTCTCCTTGAGCTTTTCCTTGTGCTTCACACCGAAGCGCTGCTCCTCATCGATGATGACAAGGCCGAGGTCATGGAACTTCACGTCCTTGGACAGCAGCCGGTGGGTGCCCACCACGATATCCACACTGCCCGACTGCAGGCCCCGGAGGGTCTCCTTCTGCTGCTTTGCGGTGCGGAAGCGGGACATCATCTCCACCTTCACCGGGAAGGCTTCCATGCGGGAAAGGATGGTGTTGTAGTGCTGCCACGCCAGCAGGGTGGTGGGGGCAAGGATGGCGCACTGCTTGCCGCCCATCACGCACTTGAAGGCGGCGCGCAGGGCCACTTCGGTCTTGCCCACGCCCACGTCGCCGCACAGCAGGCGGTCCATGGGCCAGCCCTTTTCCATGTCCTGCTTGATCTCGGCGGTGGCGTTCAGCTGGTCGTCTGTCTCGTCGTAGTCAAAGCGGGTCTCAAAGTCCCGCTGCCAGTCGCCGTCCGGCGGGAAGGCGTAGCCCGTGGCCTGACGGCGGCGGGCGTAGAACTCGATCAGTTCCTGCGCCATCTCCTCGGTGGCTTTTTTTACCTTGGCGCGGGTACGCTGCCACTCGGCACCGCCCAGCTTTGCCAGCTTTACCTTTTCCTCGTCGCCGGGGGCGGTGTAGCGGCTCAGCAGGTCCAGCTGGGTCACCGGTACATACAGCACGTCCGAGCCGGAGTACTGCACCTTGAGGTAATCTTTCGTGGCACCCTGCACTTCCAGCCGCTGGATGCCCGCATACATGCCAATGCCGTGGCTCTGGTGCACCACATAGTCCCCGGGCTTGATGTCCGAAAGGCTGGAAAGGGCGTTCTTGTTCTTTTTGCGCTTTTTGGTCTCGGCGGAGGTCTCTTCCTCCAGACCGTGCCTGCGGCTGGACAGCACCGCCGCATGGGCAAACGGAAAGGTGCACCCGGCGGTCAGATGGCCCGGCAGCACCTGTACGATGCCTTTTGTGGGCCGCACATCCCGGCTCATGCTCACGGAGTAGCCCTTGTCGGCAAGGTCGCGGGTGAGGGCGGCGGCACCCTTGGGCGTTCCGGAAAACAGGGTGACGGCATAGCCCTGCGCAATGAGCGGGTCAAGGTCTTCTCGCAGGGAAGCAAGGTCACCGTTCCAGTTGGGTGCGGCAAAGGCTTCGGCGTTGATGAGATCTTTCAGTTTGAACTCGTTCATGCCGCGCAGAAAGTTCTCGCACAGCAGGGTGCTCTGCTTCTGGGCGGCAGCGGCAAGGTCGTCCATGGTCTGGTAGAGTACATCCAGCCCGGGGCAGAGCACACCCTCTTCCAACAGGCCGGTCAGCTCTTCGCTGCGACGGAACTCGGTGGCCTTCTGGGCATCCCGGATGCCGCCCACCTCGTCCAGAATGAACAGCGGTGTGTCCAGATGATCCAGCAGGGTGGCCGGGCTCGGATAGCGCAGGCCGTAGTATTTATCCATGGCTTCCGGCATCAGGCCGGAGTCCAGCTGAGCAAGGTCGGCTTCCGTGGCCTTTTCCAGTGCGGTGCGGTGCCGGCCGCGTGCCTTTTTGATGGCGGCACGCAGGGCCTCGGCAGTCTCGGCGGTATCGCCGAACAGCACCTCGCGGGCAGGGGAAAGATAGATCTTTTCCAGTGCGCTGTCCCGCCGCTGGGTGAGCAGGTCAAAGGAGGAAATGGAATCGATCTCATCGTCCCAGTATTCCACGCGGGCGGGCTGGCGCATATCCGGCGCATAGATATCCACGATATCGCCGCGCACACTGAACTGTCCCGGGCCGTCCACCTGACTGCGCCGCACATACCCGGCGGCAAACAGCCGGGCCACAAGCCCCTCGCGGTTATACATCATGCCGGGCTTGAGGGTGAGGGTGTTCTTTAAAAATTCATCCCGGGGCACGGTGTACTGCAACAGCGCTTCGGCGGGCACGCAGACCGCGTTCAGCCGCCCGCCTGCAAGGGAGCCCAGCACCGAAAGGCGGCGGTACTCATACTCGCGGCCCGCGCCCTCCACTGGGCGCAGCATAAAGTCCCGGGGCGGGAACACCGCAGCGGCAAGCCCCAGTGCCTTGAGGTCGTCCGCAAAGTGGGTGGCCTCGGCCTCGCCGGGGGTCACGATGCACAGCACCCGGCCAAGGTCTTTTTGCAGCGCGGCGTACAGCAGGGCACGGCCTGCGGGCGGCAGACCGAACAGCGCTGCCGGGCCGGGCTGTGCAAAGCTGGCCGCAATCTTCTGATATTCCGGTGTGGCCTTGAGTAAGGCTTCGTACATGGAAAAACCTCCTTTCCTACTGGAATGACGATTTGAAATTGCCGCCGCATTCGCTTTGGCAATGGCAGAGGAATGATTATTTTTTATTTGCAGCAGAGAAAAGCCTGCGGGCTTTTCTCTGCTGCTTTTTCACGAGAGGGGGCGTGACCTCAAAATGCATCAAAGAACATAAATGCAGCTTGCCAGTGCTGCCCCACTCGGTGAAAATGTGTTTGGAGCGGCCTGCAGGCCGCGACAAACACAAACAATAAAAATAAAATTCCGCTGAAAATGCCCAGAGCGCAAGCGGAGGGCGTTTTAAATGGGGTTCTTACCCGTTATATTTGCTCTGTGCCAGACTCAGCTTGCCGTCCATGATGAGCTTTGCGGCGGCTTCCAGATCAGGGTAGCGGCCGCTCAGAGCCTTGGCATCCTCTGCCGGGAACTTGCCCAGCACCCACGCGGCAAGGTCGTAGTCCGGGTGGGGCTTGGCACCCACGCCGATGCGGATGCGGGGGAAGTTCTCCCCGCCCAAGCGGGCGATGATGCTCTTCAGGCCGTTATGTCCGCCTGCGGAGCCGGAGGGCCGGATGCGCAGCTTGCCGGGGTTCTGGGTGATATCGTCGCACAGAACGATGACGTGGTCGGCAGGAATCTTGAAAAAGCCCGCCGTGGGGGCGATGGAGTCGCCCGAAAGGTTCATGTAGGTCAGGGGCTTGAGCAGCACCACCTTGTGACCGTCCACTTCGCCCTGACCCCACAGGCCTTCAAATTTGGTTTTGCTGACCGAAATGCCCCACTTGTCGGCCAGATAGTCCAGCGCGGCATAGCCCGCATTGTGGCGGGTGCCGTCGTATTTTGTTTCCGGGTTGCCAAGACCGGCGATCAGCCAGATGTCATTTGTATTCATGAGTGTTATATTTTCCTTTTTGTGATAAATTGTCCGATGCAAGTCCTAAGTATAACATACGCGCGTGCAAAAAGATATACATTATAAGCGAAAAAGATGCACCTGCAAACAAAAACCGCCGCGCAGGGCCATCCTGTGCAGCGGTCTGTACGCGAAAAACGGACAGCTTACTTGCTCTGCTCGTCTTCCAGCTTCTTTTTTTTGGCAATGTAGGCTTCCATCTTGGGCTCTGCCCAGCCCTCCAGATTGGTCTGGCGCTCCCGGGCGATGCCCAGCGCCTGTGCGGGCACGTCCTTGGTGATGGTGCTGCCGGCGGCGGTGTAGGCACCATCGCCCACCTTCACGGGGGCCACAAGGTTCGTGTTGCAGCCGATGAAGCAGTAATCGCCGATCTGGGTGCGGAACTTATCCTTGCCGTCGTAGTTGCAGGTGACGGTGCCGCAGCCGAAGTTGCAGTACTTGCCCACATCGCTGTCGCCGATGTAGGTCAGGTGGCTCACCGTGTTGCCCCGGGCAAAGTTGGAGTTCTTGGTCTCCACGTATGCACCCAGATGCACGCCGTAGTCGGTGACGGTGTTCACCCGCACATGGGTGAAGGGGCCGATGTTGTTGTGAGGACCGATGTGGCTGCTGTACACCTGACTGGCGTTGACGGTGCTGCCCTCGTCTACGATGCTGTCCTCGATGAGGGTGTTGGGGCCGATGATGCAGCCCGCACCGATGACCGTTCTGCCGCGCAGGATGGTACCGGCCAGAATGACGGCACCTGGGGCAATGACCACGTCCGGTGCGATCTGCACGGTGCGGCTGTCGATGATCACGCCGTTTGCGATGTGCTGCAGCAGAATGACCTCGCGGGCGGCTTCGGCGGCATCCAGCTGCTCACGCGCTGCATTCAGCGCAGCAGAAGAAACAGAATTTTCCATACGATAGATCTCCCTTCCGGCACGGCGGCTCCCGGCGGGTGGATGATAAGGCCCGACCCGGAAAAATGATGCATCCATATCCAAAGATGGATACAACAGAAGCTTTGCGCCGACAAAAAAGAAAAAGCTAAAATTACAGGGATAGAAAGTTGTATCCAACAGACAGATAATCCGCGTCAGAAAACAAAAAACCTCTCGAACTTTCTCCCATTTTATACTACCTTAAAACTTGGCAAATTTCAAGGGATTTGCATAAAAAATAACAGACAAATTCGGGATTTTGCATGGTGGAAAGGAATGGATTTTCTGGTATAATAGTTTAGCATTCACAAACAATGTTCATCGGTCGAGTTTTTAAGACAAGGCAAACGATGAGACTGCGGTGCGGCTGTGCTGCAGTCACGAATGGGAGGTAAACAACGCATGAGCAAAAAGTATCTGTACTACTTCAGCGAAGGCAATGATGCTTTCGGCGGCGACAAAGTCACCATGAAGAATACTCTGGGCGGCAAGGGTGCTGGTCTGGCAGAAATGACCGCAGCCGGTATGCCGGTGCCGCAGGGTTTCACCATCACCACCGACGCCTGCACCCAGTATTATGCAGACGGCCGTCAGATCAATGACGAGATCACTGCTGATATCTTTGAGCACCTCAAGGGTCTGGAAGAGATCACCGGCAAGAAGTTCGGCGATAACCAGAACCCCCTGCTGGTCTCCGTCCGTTCCGGCGCACGTCAGTCCATGCCCGGCATGATGGACACCATCCTGAACCTGGGCCTGAACGACGAGGCTGTTGAAGGTCTGGCAAAGAAGACCGGCAACGCCCGTTTTGCATACGACTGCTACCGCCGCTTTGTGCAGATGTTCGCGGACGTCGTTATGATGGTTCCGAAGAGCCTGTTCGAGGTCGAGATCGACAAGATGAAGGAAGCCAAGGGCGTCAAGAACGACGTGGACCTGACTGCTGATGACCTGAAGGAACTGGTCGGCACCTTCAAGAAGATCTACGAGGAGAACGAAGGCCGTCCCTTCCCGCAGGATCCCCGTGATCAGCTGATCGAGGCTGTCAAGGCCGTCTTCCGCAGCTGGGACAACCCCCGCGCAAATGTCTATCGTAAGATGAACGAGATCCCCTACGAGTGGGGCACCGCAGTCAACGTTCAGCAGATGGCATTCGGCAACTCTGGCGACCGCTCCGGCACCGGCGTTGCATTCACCCGTGACCCCGCCACCGGCGCTAAGAAGCTGATGGGCGAGTACCTGATCAATGCACAGGGCGAGGACGTTGTGGCCGGCGTGCGCACTCCTTCTCCCATCAGCCACCTGAAGGATCAGATGCCTGAGGTGTACGATCAGTTCGTTGAGATCGCAACCCGTCTGGAGAACTACTTCCGCGATATGCAGGATATGGAGTTCACCATCGAGGACGGCCATCTGTACATGCTGCAGACCCGTAACGGCAAGCGTACCGCTCAGGCTGCTCTGCAGATCGCATGTGATCTGGTGGACGAGGGCATGATCACCGAGCAGGAAGCTGTCCTGCGCGTGGAGCCCAAGCAGCTGGATACCCTGCTGCATCCCCAGTTCGACGCCGCTGCCCTGAAGGCTGCCGAGGTCGTCGGCAAGGGTCTGGCAGCTTCTCCCGGTTCTGCCTGTGGCCAGATCGTCTTTACTGCTGAAGAGGCAGAGGAGATGGTCAAGTCCGGCAAGATGAAGAAGGTCGTTCTGGTCCGTCTGGAGACCAGCCCCGAGGATATCGTGGGCATGCAGGTCTCTCAGGGCATCCTGACCGTCCGCGGCGGCATGACCAGCCACGCAGCCGTTGTTGCCCGTGGTATGGGCACCTGCTGTGTCTCCGGCTGCGGCAATGACAACGAGGTCAAGATCGACGAGGAAGCAAAGACCTTCGAGATCAATGGCCACAAGTTCGCCGAGGGTGACTGGATCTCCATCGACGGCTCTACCGGCAACATCTACGGCGAGCAGGTCGCTACCGTGGCCGCTACCGGCAATAAGAACTTCAACCGCTTCATGGGCTGGGCAGACGCTGCTCGTCAGCTGCTGGTCATGACCAACGCTGATAACCCGCGCGACGCACAGCAGGCAGTGGATCTGGGTGCTGAGGGCATCGGCCTGTGCCGTACCGAGCACATGTTCTTCGCAGAGGATCGCATCAAGGCTGTCCGTGAGATGATCTGCGCACGTACCGTGGAAGAGCGCGAAGCTGCTCTGGCCAAGGTCGAGCCGTTCCAGCAGGGTGACTTCGAGGCCATGTACCGCATCATGGGTGAGCGCCCGATGACCATTCGTTATCTGGATCCGCCTCTGCACGAGTTCCTGCCCACCAAGGACGAGGACATCAAGGAGCTGGCTGCCGATATGGGCATGACCTTTGATGACCTGAAGAACGTGGTTACTTCTCTGCACGAGTTCAACCCCATGATGGGCCACCGTGGCTGCCGTCTGGCTGTTACCTACCCTGAGATCGCTGCGATGCAGACCCGCGCTGTGATCAAGGCTGCTCTGAACGTCTCTGCTGAGACCGGCCATGTGATCACCCCGCACATCATGATCCCGCTGGTCGGCGAGGTCAAGGAGCTGAAGTTCGTCAAGGACGTTGTGGTCAAGGTCGCAGACGAACTGATTGCTGCTGCCGGCGTTGAGATGAAGTATCAGGTCGGTACCATGATCGAGATCCCCCGCGCAGCCCTGACTGCCGGCGAGATCGCCAAGGAAGCCGAGTTCTTCAGCTTCGGCACCAACGACCTGACCCAGATGACCTTCGGCTTCAGCCGTGATGATGCCGCCAAGTTCCTGGGCGCATACTACGAGAACAAGATCTACGAGAGCGATCCGTTCCAGCATCTGGATCAGATCGGCGTTGGCAAGCTGGTCAAGATGGCTGCCCACGACGGCCGCGAGACCCGTCCCGATCTGGGTCTGGGCATCTGCGGCGAGCACGGCGGCGACCCCACGAGCGTGGAGTTCTGCCACAATGTCGGTCTGGACTACGTCAGCTGCTCTCCCTTCCGTGTGCCTATCGCACGTCTGGCTGCTGCTCAGGCTGCCATCAAAAATCCCAGAAAGTAAGATTGTTGCATGAAGATGCACTAATCGCGCAAAACATGGGAAGATAAGCGTATGATAAAACTCCCCGGTGAAACTGAATGGTTTTGCCGGGGAGGTTTTGTTTATCGAAGAGCATATTGAGGAAAATGAAATGAAGTATAGCAATAATGAATTGAGAGAAAGATGGAAGGCAATAAAGAGGCAAGCATGGAATGATGATGAATTCAATGAGCAGGTTGAAAAGTTTGAAAAATACGCGGTTGAAGAAATTCAACGAGTGCAAGAAAATGCAAATATAAAATTGAGACTACTGGAAGAAAAATATAAACAAGATCGTGAAGAAATTATGAAGGGATTGTATGCAGATGAAAAAGAGATAAATGATAGTTTTATAGAGATTATTGATGAAATATATAATGAGATCCCTAAAGAAAGCAGAGTGAAAAATACAACATCAATGAGGCAGTTGCTTTTGAGAATATGGGCAGAGCAAGCAAATTGCTTTTATATCTCAAGTTGGAATGAGCGAGAAAATGGTTCGGAAATGCTTGATTGTGGCAGAGTTAAAGGAAAAAAGAAAAATGAAGTTGGGGGTAATGCAAAAGGAGGAATAAACAACTACACAACGTTTTATAAAAAGAAATTGGATAAGGCGTTCGACATCGTAATGGGAAAATTTTACGATGAGGATAAAGATTGTATGGTTGGAGCACATGAATTTCTGAGTAAAGACAACCGCATTAAGTTGACTGAAGAAAATGTGTCTTTTCTACAGGATATTTTCAGTTGTTACTATGGAAGCGAAAAAGAAGACGATGTAGTCACGTTGATAGAAAAAGGAAAGACATCAGAAATTGGATATGCGCAGAGAATGGCTTTGAGAATAGGCATGGAGGCATTATCGAATAATCCAAATATCAGAATTACTAATGAGATGGTTGAAATGAGATGGTTGGATTTGTTTGGATCAACCAAGGATGAGGCTAATTGGGCATATGATGAATTAAGAGAGAATTTGAAAATAATTTTTGAATTGCCATATAAGACAAAGGATGAATGCGTTGCATGTAGAAAAGCGAGTCAAGCAATAGAAAAGTGTGATCGGGAAATTCGAAGCATAATATCTGAATATTGTCTCGATCCGACGGTGGATTATAATAAAATAAATGAAGAGTTAGAGGAATTAAAGAAAAGGATTGTAGAGCGAAGAGCAGAGTTAAATAAATAAAAAAATTGGCGTAGGTGATTTGTAAGGAACCACCTACGCCAATTTTGTTGTTGAAAAGATGTTGAAAGCCTGAGAGTTTTCAGCATTTTGAATTTTGAATTGCAAAAAAACAACGTAAAACAGCAAAAAAATTAAAATGAAAAACTCGAGGAATCAAGTATCGTCGGGGATGGAATTATGATAGAATACAGCCAAGCCTAAGGAACATGTCCAAGGGCAAAATATTAAGCGGAGGTTTCTAACCATGAAAAAAGATGATGCTTATGATTCTGATTCCTGTGGTGAAGACTACGCAGGCCAACCACCAGATGATGACCAGTCGTTCATTGTGCCAAGGCGTGGTCTGGAACCTGACACGGGGCCAGATGATGACCCTATGACAGTGCAACGACGGGGCTCACCATCGGATACGGATTCATTTGTATCTGAGGAAGATATGGACGAGTACCCGGACGAGTACTCTGATGACGGGGATGAGCTGGATACGTTCATTCTGCCGTATCTAACCGGGTCAAAACCCGGCAAGAAAAAACGCAAAAAGAAACACAAGAAGAAGTCCAAGAAGAAAGCCAGTGCTTCATCTAAGGGCGTGAATCTTTTGGAACTGGCTGCTTTTGTGGGAGGGGGTGATGAAGATGCACAATTTACCGATGGCGAACAGGAATCGCCAGCAAAGGGGCGGTTTAGGCAACCATCTGTTTGCCAGATGGAAGATGAACTGCTTGAAAAAGCGGGCTTTATCTATAGAAAGACCGTGCTATATTACTATAACGGTCAATACTATGAACCGATTGATGCAGAGGGTGTAATAGCTCTTTACCGTCAATACATAAGTCCAGGGCTTGACGGGGTAAAGAACCTCCGAAACCACATGGACATTTATAAATGCCTGAAAGCAGATCCTCGTCTGAAGTATGAAGATTCGCTGAAAGACAAACCCTATTGTCCTTTGAAAAACGGGATCTTGTATCTCAATAAAATGAAGCTGAAGCATCATAGCCCAAAGCGCAGAACGTTTACAGTTCTGGATGTTTACTATGATGAAGATGCCGAGTGCCCGGTGTTCGACGAGCTCCTTGATACGATTACCGAGGGGCGCGAAGAACTGAAGGAGCGCTTTATGATGGCGCTTGGGTATCTTCTGATTGAACCATCAAACGGAAAATATTTCTTTGTTATGGGATATGCGCCAAACTCTGGCAAGAGTATCTTGGGCAATTTCATACAGAAATTATATCCGGAGAACTCGGTAAGCAACCTTTCACTTGGCGAACTGGGTGGAAAGTTTGAAACCGAGTCGCTGCTGTACTCCAGAATCAATATCTCCCTGGATCTTCCCCAGGAAGTACTGAATGCAAGTGCAGTGTCCAAACTGAAGCGGATCACCGGTGGAGACAGCATCGAAATCCAGCGCAAAAATCAGGGAGCCTTAAAGCTTGACCATAATATGAAATTCCTGTTTGCCACCAATTTCCCCCTGAGAATTGAATCAAATGACCCGGCATTTCTTGATCGAATTATCTTCCTTCCGTTCATGAACTCTGTTCCGAAGGAAGAAAGAGATCCGAATCTTGCTAAGAAACTTTGGAAGGAGCGCGATGCAATCGTGACAAAGGCACTGCAGTATGCTAGAGATCTGATGGATCAAGGCTGGCAGTTCCCGCCGATTCCGGATGTGGATTGCATGAGAGGTGTACAGCGGAAAAACTCGATGGACTATCTTAAAGAGTTCCTTGAAAACCACTGCGAAATGGGGGACTACAACTATTTTACTGCTACATCTGATTTGAGGAGAGCGTATGAGGCCTATTGCGATGAAAACGGCACATGTCCGTGCAGCGCTACAGCGTTCAACAAGTACATGGAGCAGGCTGGCGGTGTTCGTGACCGAAAGCGTCTCACCGCCTCGGAAAACCCAGTGTGGGGGTTCTATGGTATCCGCCTTCGTCCGTAACAGCTGACTTTTCGGTGATATGTTATATTACTGAATCCGAAGCACGATCACAATCACTACGGAGGTGTTACGATGATGGACGTTGACGAAAAGGCGATGGCTTACTGTCTGATTGAAGCTCTTTTTGCGGCAGGACTGCTGAACCTGCCTACCTATCAGAACTTCCTTCGGATGAAGCGTGAGCAGGAGGAAGAACCGCCTGCAAAGGCTTCGTAAGCAACAGAGAAAGGCTCTGGTGGAGGATTCTGCCAGAGCCTTTCTTTTTATCCTGAAATCTCAAAATGTGGAGGTAAAAATATGCGAGTAGCAGTATACGCGCGTGTCTCAACGGAACATGAGGCACAGATCAATGCTCTGGAAAATCAGTTGGAGTGGTATAAAATTGAAGGTTCCCGGCACTCGGATTGGGAAATCGTGGAGGTTTATGTAGACCAGGGCATCACCGGAACGCAGGCGCAAAAGCGGCCGGAGTTTTTGCGTATGATGGAGGATGCCAAAAAGGGCAAGTTTGATCTCATCATTACCCGCGAGGTAAGCCGGTTTGCACGAAATACGGTTGACACGTTGTCCTATACCCGTGAGTTGAAGGCTGTGGGCGTGAATGTGTTTTTCATCAACGATGGCATCAACACGGCCACCGATGATGGCGAGTTTCGATTGTCAATCATGTCTTCCATGGCACAGGATGAAAGTCGCAAAATTTCGGAGCGAGTCAAAGCGGGGCAGAAAATCAGCCGGGAAAAGCACGTTCTGTATGGCAGCGGAAATATCTTGGGATACCGCAGAGAGAACGGAACCTATGTTCCAGACCCGGATCAGGCTCAGACTGTAAGGTTGATTTACCAGATGTACTCGACCGGAAAAGTCGGGCTTCAAAAAGTGGCGGCGGAATTGTACCGCTTAGGCAGATTGGATGCAAGCGGGCATGTCTCGTGGGACGCTTCCAAGGTGAGCCGGGTGTTACATAATGCAACCTATAAAGGCTGCATTTGCTACAACAAATCCCACAGTGACGGCTATTTGACGCAGAAACGTGTTAAAAATCTGGACGAGAGCAGCTACGTCTATGTGAAAGGCGATTTTGAACCACTGGTGTCAGAGGAAACATGGGACAGGTGCCAGCAGATTTTGACCTCGAAATCAGCACGAGTAATCGATGAAAACGGAAAGAAGCATAAGTATATGAGAAATACGCCGAAATCTATCTGGACGGCAAAGCTGCGCTGCAACTGTGGTGCTGGATTTATCCAGTTCAAGTGGCGCGTAAATCGTGACGGTGCTGTAATTCACGGCTTCCAGTGCTACCGCCGCACCCGAAAACCCAGCATCAGCTACTTGCAGGAGCATGGACTTGATTTGAACATCAGCTGCCAGATTAAGGCAATCTGTGAGTGGAAGCTGGATTTGATGGCAGAGAAGGTGCTCCAGCATCTTACCTTTGACAAAGGTAAGACCGTCAAAGAGGTCTATAAAATCCTGAACCGCTGTATGGCAGAAGAGAAAAGCGTCCGTATTTCTAAGAAGGCAATGCTGGAGAACAGCATTGCCCGGCAGAAAGAGAGATTAGCTAAGTACATTGATATGTGCGCGGATGGCGTCATTACCAAACAGGAACTTCTGGAACGCCGCAAAGGTCTGGACGAGCAGATTGCAGAATTGCAGTCCCAGTATGAGAGCGTAGAACAGGAGGATGAATGCAGCGGAGCGTTGGACATGAACCTGATTTCGCAGAAGCTGGATGAGTGGCAGCAGGCATCGGAGAACGATGTCAATCGGGAACTTATCAACAGCTGCGTGGCACAGATCACTCCGGTGACGAATGAAAAGTTTCGCTGGGTGCTTGATTTCCAGTTGTCAGAGTTGCAGGGGAGGAATGCCACAGTGTATACGATGGATGGCTTTATCGAAATGGCTCGCTTTTCGATTTCATTCGAGGAAGCAAAGGCATTCAAGGCATCCCGCAATCAAGGAATCCGCAAAAACGAATGGCATGATCTCACAGTAGTCGTGGGTATCCGGTCGAAAATTCAAAGGTAAGAGGGGTGTGTCAGTTGTGCCAGTTGTGTCAGAAATTTTCAAAAGAAACCCCGTATGTACTTATATTTTCAACCCTAAAATGCCCAGAAAACACGAAAATATAAGGCTGATTTGTAAAAACACTGACACATCTGACACACTTGGCACAAGCTAAGCGTATCTAATTCAGATATAATTATATATTATAATCTTGGACAGAAAGACCTGTAAGCAAATTCTGAAGCTTACAGGTCTTTACTTTTTACAGAAAAACGGAGGAAAAATCAATGACTGAAATTTTGGAAAAAGTGTTGGTGGAGGTGGTGAAAGCAGTTGGAAGGGGTGCTGCAAAGATCATTGTCTGGACAGCACATCAGATCGAAAAGAAGTAAGAATATCAATCAGAAATAAAATTTTGGAGGTAAAGATTATGTCCGCAAATGTTGAAACCATGTTCTCTGTCCGTGAGACCCCCTGGCATGGTCTTGGCCGTATCGTGATGGATGCCCCTGCAAGTCGTGAAGCCTTAGAGTTGGCTGGTCTGGATTGGCAGGTCGAGAGCCGCAACATCTATTCCGGCACGGGTGCTATGATCCCCGGCTATCGGGCTAACGTCCGCAGTACCGATGATGCTGTTCTGGGCGTGGTGTCTGACCGCTACCGCATTGTGCAGAACGAAGAAGCATTTCAGTTCACCGATGACCTGCTGGGTGAGGGTGTCACTTACGAAACTGCCGGTTCTTTGCAGGGCGGTAAGAAAGTGTGGATGCTGGCAAAACTGCCGGAGAAGTACATCATCGCCGGAGATGAAGTCACCCCATATCTTGTGTTCTTCAACAGCCATGATGGCAGTTCTGGTGTCAAGGTCGCTATGACTCCGGTTCGTGTGGTTTGCCAGAACACCTTGAATCTGGCTCTGGGTACTGCAAAGCGCATCTGGACTGCTCGCCACACCGAAAATGTTCTGCTTCGGGTTCAGGATGCCTGCGAAACCTTGCAGCTTGCCAACAGCTATATGAGTGAACTGGGCAAGGGCATCCATGAACTGACTACCATCAAGCTGTCTGACCGCAAGGTGCAGGAGTTTATCAATGAGTTTTTCCCTGTCACCGAAGACATGACCGATGGTCAGCGAAAGAACAACCTGCGCTTGCAGGAAGATTTGAAGGCTCGCTATTATAATGCACCCGATCTGGAGTGGGTCGGAAAGAACGGCTGGCGGTTCGTGAACGCTGTTTCCGACTTTGCCACCCATGCAGACCCCATCCGTAAAACTCGCAACTACAACGAAAACCTGTTCCTGCGCACCGCAGAGGGCAATCCCATGATCGACAAGGCTTACAAGATGGTGCTGGCAGCAGCATAAAGGAGGACGTATGAACGATGTGAGCAACCGGGCTGTCCGGGAATTTTCTGAGTTCCTGAACATCATCGAAGCCGATTTTCCAAAGCCTACCTGCACCACGGCATACGAGATCACAATGAAAAGCATCATTGTCAGTGCCTTGATTACACTGGACACCGAAAAGCAGATGGACGAGCGTTTCTGGAACCATCTCCGGGTGCAGCGGAACATTCTGGATTTCCTGTATGCCCTGTGGCTGGACGATGACCGCACTTTGGTGGATGAGTTTTCCACGATTATCAAGGACTTGGTGGAATATGATTTCTCTATTGCGGAAGAACAGATGAAAGAGAGGTTGAACATTGCATGAAACGACTTGTATCTACACGGAACCTGTCCAAAGAAGATTGGCTCCGCTACCGCAAATGCGGCATTACCGGCACGGATGCCGGGGCTATCCTTGGTCTGAATCCCTACCGTTCTGCATTTCAGGTGTACCACGATAAAATCAGCGATGCCACTGAAAATATCGACAACGAGGCCATGCGGCAGGGTCGTGACTTGGAGGATTATGTGGCGCAGCGGTTTACCGAAGCAACCGGCCTGAAGGTGCGCCGTGCAAACGCTATCTATCAGAGCGAGGAACATCCTCTGCTTCTGGCAGATTTTGACCGCCTAATCGTTGGGCAAAAAGCTGGATTAGAGTGCAAAACGGTTTCGCCCTTCTCTGCGGACAAGTGGGCGGATGGTAAAATTCCAGCTCATTATCTGGCGCAGGTTGACCACTACTTAGCCGTCAGCGGTTTCGACTGCTGGTATGTGGCGGCTCTGATTTTCGGCAGAGAGCTGGTGATCCACAAGATCGTGACAGATAAGCAGGTGCTTTCTGATCTTATTGATAAGGAAGAACTGTTCTGGGCACGTCATGTCGTGCCGCAGATTCCCCCTGCACCCAACGGTTGCGATTGTGACACCCAGCAGATCAACCAGCTTTATGAGGTAGACAACCGGGATAAGACCGCTGATCTGAGTGCCTTGCATGGACTTCTGGATAAGCGGCAGGAGCTTTCTGACCAAATCGAGCAGATGGAACAGGAGAAAACGGCCATCGAGCAACAGGTCAAGCTGCAAATGCAGGATGCTGCCTATGGCACAGCACCGGGTTATAAGGTATCGTGGGTATCCTCCGAAAGCAAACGGGTGGATTCTCAGCGACTGCGGAAAGAGCAGCCGGACATCTTCAACCAGTACAGCAAGAATGTGAGCAGTCGCAGGTTCACCATCGTTCATGCGGCATAATTGTATGGCGGCAGGGAGCAGCTTCTCTGCCGCCTTTTTTCTTGGAGGTTTGATTATGGCTACGGAAAATCCATTCGTAAAATTATTTGCTATCGACTTCAAAGATCATCTGGAAGTCAAGAAGTCCGGCAATACGGAGCTGAAATATGTAAGCTGGGCGTATGCATGGGCAGAGGTGAAGAAGCTGTATCCTTCCGCCAGTTATGAAGTTAAAAAGTTCAACGGCCTGCCCTATGTCTATGACCCCATAACCGGCTTCATGGTGTATACCTCGGTCACGATTGAGGGCGTTTCGCACGAAATGTGGCTGCCTGTACTGGATGGCGCAAATAAAGCGATGAAAGCCACCCCTTACACCTACACCACTCCGAAATGGGAATACAATCCGCAGACTCGCCGCCGTGAAAAAGTCGGCATGGAAGAACGCACCGTAGAAGCAGCCTCCATGTTCGATGTGAATAAGGCTATCATGCGGTGCTTGGTGAAGAACCTTGCCATGTTTGGCTTAGGTCTGTATGTCTATGCCGGAGAGGATTTGCCGGAGGATGCTGCACCGCAGCCGGAGACGGAACTGCAAAGGCAGCCGAAACCGAAATCCACCAGCCAAAAGCAGGAACAGCCGCCGATGCCCTGCATCTGCGCCCGGTGCAACCAGCCTATCAAGAGGGTCAAGCTGAAGGATGGCTCCATCATGCAGGCGGCAGAGTTTGCCGCCACCCATGAGGGAATGTGCGCGGACTGCTATAAGGCAACCAGATTGAACGTAGCATAAGGCGAATGCTTGTAAATTTCACATCTGTATGCTACTATAATAACAAGAGAAAAGAAGGTGATGGCATGGCGCAAAAGGATACATCTGAAAAAATTCTGGAATCCTATAACGATGTCTTTTCGGACATTGTGAACGTGCTTCTGTTCAACGGCAAACAAGTTCTGTCTGCGGATGAACTGGAAGATCAGGCTCCACGCTCCTACTACAAGGCGGATGGCAGGATTCGTGAGATCGAGCGAGATGTTGCCAAACGCTGGAAGAACGGAAATATTCGTGTAGCCTGTATCGGTTTTGAAAACCAGACCGCTTCTGATCCTAACATGCCGCTCCGTGTCATGGGCTACGATGGCGCAGAGTACCGGGCCCAGTTGCTTAATGACAGCGAAAATCTCTATCCCGTTGTGACGCTGGTACTCTACTTCGGCCATGATAAACCGTGGAACGGCCCACTGTCCCTGAAGGAACGGCTGAACATTCCCAAGGAGTTTGAGCCGTATGTCAACGACTATAAGATCAACCTGTTCCAGATTGCCTATCTGACCCATGAGCAGGTAGAACTTTTCCAGAGCGATTTTAAGGTCGTGGCAGACTATTTCGTACAGAAACGGGAAAACGGCGACTACATCCCGAGTTCGCAGGATCTGACCCATGTGCAGGAAACGCTTCAACTGCTGAGTATTATGACGAATGATAATCGGTTTGAGGAAGCGTACAATACAAATACCGATGGCCAGAAAGGAGGCCCACGCAATATGTGTGATGTGCTTGATAAAGTGGAAAATCGTGGAAAGGCTGAAGGTGCAAATAGTGTAGCTCTGCTCATGAAGAAGCTCTTCGATCAAAACCGCATTGAGGATGCAAAACGGGCTTCTGAAGATAAGGAGTACCGCACTCGGCTGATGAAAGAGTTGGGCATCAGCTAAAAAATTCATATGTACAACTGGGGGAGCGTCTTCGGATGCTCTCCCTTTACTTTTGCAGGGCAGTCCGTGTGGATTGTCCTGCTTCTTTATATAAGGAGAAGACAGATTATGACCTTTAATGCAATGACCGAACACTACGAAGAAATCACGGTTTGCGGAAAGCCTGCGCTGTTCACCAGCATCCGCATCAAGAGAGATACTGTCCCGGATGGTCTGTACACCTACGATGTCCGGCATGATGATGAGTGCCGGGGCATCCCTTGTGAGATCGCACCCTTTGTGATGGTCAATCACTGGGGCACCATCATCCTTGCGGAACCGCTGGACCTGCCGGACGATGGGCGGCGATATATTGACGAGGAAACGGACTGGAACTATGACCCATTTGGAGGAGCAGAGAAAAATCAAAAGCCCTGTGTCACAGTGGAAGAATTTATAGAGACCCATTTGAAGCAGGAATAGCAGAAAACTTGTGCCGAAAAGGTATTAAAAATGCCGTTCGTCATTTTAGCGTTATCAATCTGCTAAGATAAATTGCCCAATCTCGCCGTAATTGATACTTTTCTGCACCTACGGCATTTTTGATACAGAAAGAAAAGAGTTATGAGTATTTATGGCTATTGCAGAATTTCCACTGCAAAACAGAGCATTGACCGTCAGATCCGCAACATCAAGGCCGAATATCCGACCGCCCATATCGTGCAGGAAGCCTACACCGGCACATCCGTCTTTCGCCCGGAGTGGTTGAAGCTCTACCGAGTTCTGAAAGCAGGAGATATGGTGGTGTTCGACTCGGTGTCCCGGATGTCCAGAAACGCAGAGGAAGGTTTTGCTCTGTACGAAGACCTTTACCACAAGGGCATCCGGTTGGTGTTCTTGAAAGAGCACCACATCGACACCGAGACCTACAAAAAAGCCCTGTCCGGCAGCATCGCCATGACAGGGACAAATGTGGACTTCATCTTGAAGGGCATCAACGAATATCTGATGGCGTTGGCCAAGGAGCAGATCAAACTGGCCTTTGAGCAGTCCGAAAAAGAAGTGTCTGATTTGCACCAGCGCACCCGTGAGGGCCTTTTGACTGCCCGGTTGAACGGCAAGCAGGTTGGTCGCAAGAAAGGCACTGGCTTTGAAACCCAAAAGTCCAAAGCGGCCAAGGAGAAGATCCGTGTCCATTGTAAGGCGTTCGGCGGAACATTGGATGACATGGAGTGCATGAAATTGACTGGACTTGCCCGGAATACCTATTATAAGTATAAGAGGCAGATTCGGGCTGATTTGACTGACGAGGGAAAACTTAAAAAGGAAGAGTTGTTATGCAAAACGAAAAATGTGTAAAAGATGAACCCCATAGCGAATTTACAAAGGAGGAACAACAGGAATTTTTGAAGTTGTTGAATCGCATAACCCCGGAACAGCGTGAAGCACTGAAAAAAGTTCTGAAGTCCTTTATCTAATGAAGAAGGATGCCAGGTGACGCAATGGTCGCCGGCATCCTTCTTTTTTGTAAGGGTTTGCTTTATTCAGGCAGAAATGCCTGAATTAAATCCAAAATAGCGATTCTTTGCGAGGGCGAAAGTCTATCCCAGATGGTCAAAAGGGATTTTTGCTCCTCTGTCAAATGGTAAACGGCAGTGTCTTCTTCAAAAAATTGCGAGAGCGTGATACCAAGGCCGTGACATATTTTTTCAATTGAGGTCACATTAGGCTGAAGGTTTCGTCTGCGCCACGTTGATAAGGTGGATTGCGTTAGACCGGAGTTCTCGGCAAGGGTGTATTCAGACCATCCACGAGCCAACCGCTCCCGGTCGATCCTTCCCAGAATGTCAAAGTTTGGTTTCTCGCGTTCCATGTCATAGACCTCCTTGGATAAATCGTAGTGTTACTTACGATTTTAAGGGTGGATAGCTTGACATGTAATTCTATAAATCGTATAATTTTAACAAGATAAATCCAACTGAAGAGGAAATCATTGGTTGCTTTGGAGAGGAGATGAACTTAAATTAAGAGCCTTTGTGGAGTTCGATAAGCATGTGAGATGAAAAAGAGGAGAATTATGCTAAATAAACTTAAGAAGATTTTACAATGGTTCGTTTCTGTGTGCTTTATACTGAGTGGTCTGATTTATGTTGGTGAGTATACTGTACCAGCGATTGTTCTTATGGTACTGGCGGGCGTGATCGTACTTCCGCCGGTTACGAAGAAAATCCCGGCATTCAAATTTAGAAAAGCGATTCTTATCATAACAAGTATGGTGCTTTTGAGTGCTGGCATGATTACGGGAGAGAATAACCTTTCTCCAGAAGTACAGGCAAAGAGAGCTGCTGCGGCGGAAGCGGCGGCGTCATCAAAAGCTGTAATGGAAGCGGCGGCGTCATCAAAAGCTGTAATGGAAGCCCAGAAAGCCGCAGAAAGTGCGTCTCATGCAGCTAAAGAGACTGAAGAAGCAGCTTCTAAGAAAGCACAGGAAGAAGCTGATGCGGCGAGCAAAGCGGCAGAAATGGCAGCTTCAAAAGCAGCAGTTGCTGCTGAGGCGGAGAGTACTGCTAATAAAAAACGTGAAGAAGCAAATGAAAAAATAAAAGAGTATAAAGAACTTATTGAAAGTACACTTAAGAGTTCTTCCAACTATGCTAATACAGATAGCAGTAATAAGAAGGCATTTAAGAAAATCGCAGCGGATAAGGACTCCATTGCAACTTTTACCATGGCGTGGAGGCAGTATCTGAAAACCCATATGAATAACGCTCGTGTAAATGGTAACCTTGATAAATCTCAGATGTATTTCTTTGAAAACATGATTAAGCTATATCAGAACTTTCTGCCTGATGAAATGAGCAATATCTCCAAAGAAAATGATCTTTATACTCAGTATAAGAAGGATGAAAAAGCGTATCGTACACAGTTCAACAATTTCTTCCGTGGATTCGTTGATCCTACCTATGAGATTCCGGAAGTATCTTGTGGCTGGATTACGATTCATAATAAGATGGGAACTGTTTATAGTTCTACTATAAATGAGTACGCAGCTAAGATTCAAAACTATGCGAACGGTACTAGTAATCATGAGAGCTGGTATGGTTCTATCTATGTTGATGCGAATGGTGGATACCGTGAATATGTAGTTGTAGAAACGGATGGTACATTGTCTTTCCCGGAGCAGGGGGATTATGATCTTATTTATTTGAATACTGGTAAAACAGCAGGTGTTCAGGATAGTAAAGGCTTTGAAAAGGATGTACCGCTATATTATCTGCTTGGTGATTACGATTCCGATTATGATAAGTACACTGATCTTGAGGGTGCCGCAGAAGCTATGAAGGAGTATCCCCATGAAGTTTATCTTATGACCATTGACACCGGCTATGCGGCATAATACTGGCAATGTCAAGAAAGACAGTTAAGAAGTTTTTAGAAATGAGAGAATTGAGTAGAGCTGCAATAAAGGAGGCGGCTGTATGTTTTGGTTGATTGTCCTAATTATTCTGATTCTAATTATTCACAGTATGATGAAGGCTACTACTGGTGTGGCAAAAGCGGTTGGTAAGGGGGTGGCTCATGATATGAGCCAAATCAATGCGGAACTTACTAACAAAACAACGATTACCAACTATTTGGATTATCTGGTTAATTGTAAAGGATGGAAAAAATCGGGCACATTGCTTGTTATCTATGAAGCACCTAATGGAAAAACAGGCTCGTATATTCAGTGGGAACAGCGCATAATGGCAAATCACAAAGCAACCGATGTGCTGAGCAATGCGGAGGTGGCAGCATTCTTTCAGATGTATGATGCGCCCATTAAGAAAGTCGGTACGTCTAAAACCATCAATACTAAAATTATCCCAAAGACAGAGAATGATTATACCAAGTACACGAATTGGGTGTATGAGCACGATAAAGATGATGGGTCGGACCCGTTCGGAGATGATGTAGACGAGCATATAATGTGAATTTGTGCTATTGATGAAATTTTTTGAGAGCTATAGGTCGAAAAGGAAAATCTACTATGAAAAAAATTGTAGCTACCTTTATGAGCATAGTAATGATGCTTGCTATTCTTGTTCCATCTGCGCTTGCTCAGACGGAATCCCAGTTTTATGATCAATGGTATGAAGATACCTCTTGGAAGCTGGCGAAGTGCTACTATAACTGGAATTCTACTGGTTGCCTTGGCTGTGCTGGAATCAACGAAGAGTTCATCACCGCATATGAATACTACAAATCTGTGTATCCTAACTCCAAGTATCTTGCACAGTACACCAATCTGTACAACTCTACTGTCGCAAATAAAGCCATGTATGATGCCATGGATGAATCTCAGAGACATATTGTTGCTAACGGTTACCAGGCTCCATGTAGCGGTTATTTTGGCCAGATGACAAGATGTAACGGTGACACGGCTTTTTATAACTTCTACTGTGATGATGGTAGTATTGTCGAAAATGTCCAAGTTTCCATCTCGAACTTCGGAAAAGTGGATAATGTCCGTTATGACAATATCGGTTTTATCTTCTGGTCTATTGAGGCACTTAACCGAGATGGCCAATGGGAAATTGTTGGCTATGCCACAACTGCTGTTGTCGGTGGTGATGTTGTGAAATATATCGAAACAGTAGGATTTGCTACGGTACGGTATAATGACGAAAATCCTTGGGCTATCCTTGAAACCTTTGATGCTGTTTAAAGCATAAAATAAGGCTGTGCGAATCAAAAATTCACACAGCCTTATTTTTTTTTTGGGGGGGGGGTGGGGACTTGAGCGATTCAAAACCACCAGCTAGGTTGGTGAAGTAAAAATTCTTTAGCTATAAGATTCGAGCGAAGCGAGATGACAAAGAATTGTCATTTTAGAAGATGTACTTTATGGGCATAGTGCGTTAGAGCAGTATGGCAAGTAATGCAGATGAAAGACGTTAGCTCATAGCCCCTTGCAGGGAATTTGCCAGTAAGATGCTCTTCTAGGGCTTACTTAGGCCACCGGCTCAGCCGGTGGTTATGACTGCCCCAAACGAAGGATATGGTTTACTGACATTGGCTCATATACTGGATCAGGTCTTGCTTGTAAATTTTCCAGAGTTTTCCCATCTTGAAGGCAGGAATTTCGCCGCTGTTCAGAAGACGAAGCAGTAGATTTCTGCCAACATGCGTAATTTCCATGACCTGTCGGAAGCTCAGGACATCGGGATAGTTGTCTAGCATTGAAAATCAACTCCATTCTTATGATTCTGGTGAGTTTTTGTGCTGCGTTGCACGGATCATTTTTTGGTCGCTCAAAGCCCTTGTACCCTTGTGCATAAGGGCGCACAAGGAAACCTGCCGCATTGACGATCGTTCAGGATGCGACAAGGGATGATTACATCGTTAATTTCTAATTTTTCCAAAGCCTTTGCAATTTTCTTTTTATGATGTATCTTATTGGTCAGTTTCGGCTCATCCTGCGCTTCGATATACGCACTGACAAGTTCTTTGGTATCGTCATCAAGGTTGCTCATTTGTACGGCTTTCAGGGCAGTTGGAACGTTATACCACGAATGCTTGCCAAAATAATCGACGGCATACCGATATAGAAAGAACGGAATATCATCGCTGATTTTGTCAAAATAATGAAACAGCGCATGATTCCCAAACTGGAACTTTGAAGATTTCGATTCCAACTTATCGTGCTCAAATTCTTTCAGACTGGGGCGCTTTAATTGAATTTCATATCGAACCAGATTTTTTGAGCGTTCCAAATCGTCTGGAGAAATCGGATAGCTCTCCTTTTCACAATTCAAGAGCTGCTGATGCTTGTCATAGAGTGCAAAATCGTACCACGTTTTTTCAAATTTACAGCTTCGGATCTCATTGTGCTGGTTATAGTGCTGTGCGCGACCTTTTCTGTACGGGTCAACGCTTCCTGCATAGCGAATGATTTTTACCATCAGCGAGGGATCGCATTTCACATAGAAGTCTTGCGTAATATCCAACCGGTGCATTTTCCATTTAACAGAATCCTCGATTTCAAGGAGTCCAAGCTGCTCCAATTCATCCAGAAATGCCTGCTCTTGCATGGCCAAACCTTCTGGCGATAAATCTGTTAAACTTAAACGAGATGGATCACCTGCGATCCGAGCGAGGTTCACACCAGATAACGTTATGTATCTCTTCCTGAAATCTGGGTATTCTGCCAGTGTGATGGTCAAACCGCCATCTTTTCTTTTATAAGAGTAGCCTTTTTTCGAGGAGCCATGATACGGAACCCGATAGTATTTTTCGGCGGATACCATTTTTTGAATTGCCATAAATACAGTGCGCTTTGCTTCGCAATCGGTGTACGTTCCATTCACTTCAAACGTATGAATGGAAGGTGCTAAAAGTGGGAGCTTCTTTGCTATTGTCATAAAAAACACCTCTTTTTGTGATTTATCAGGATGTTATGGATCAAATAGAAATTGATCGGGAGGAACAACTACTATAAAAACGCATAGCATTCTATCTGGTGATTTATGACACTGTTATCCATAGATCAAAATCTAATAGGATGATAATAAACTGCTTTTTGGGATTTCTTATAGGGCGATTTGATCAAAGGCAGCGTATTTCCGATCTCTGCCCTTCAAATTCATTGTGCCGAATGAAAAAATCATTACAGACTGCAATAAATCCAGTTTCGACATGTGGGATGATTTTCGTCCAATCAGACAGGCCTGGTTTTCTTCGGCAAGATCCAGCGGACCGATGCGTGGATGAAGTGATTCAGATTGCAGAGGAAAGCGGCGCCGAAATTCAGTTCTACTAAAAGATAATCATAAGCGACCATGAGGCGGAGCTTTTGCGCAGATAAAATGCTACGGGAAGCTCCGTTTTTTGTATAAATAAAAACTTTTTACTCTTCGGTTTCGCTCTATAAAACTTATATAAGAATGAAATTTTCTAAAATGCTGGAATAAAAATTGAAAATGAGGTATACTAATAACAGGAAGGAGTTGAAAGAATGCTTTGCCAATTTTCTTTTCAGAATTTTAAGTCTTATAAGGATGAAACGACATTTGATTTCCGTGCAATGGCAATTCCGGAGTTTCAGGATGCCTTGATTCGGCAGGAGAAAGCGGAAGATTTGCTTCCGGTCAGCGCGGTCTATGGCCCTAATGGTGGCGGTAAGACAAATCTGCTTCAGGCATTCTTTTGCCTGATTAACCTTGTTGTGAAGCCGATTCATGCATTGGAGAAGAATCGGCAGCCAATGATTTTCCAGCAGGGCAGCAGTGTGGCTCCCTTTATGCTGGATGAAAACTCTGTAAATGAGCCTACGATTTTTCAGGTGTTTTTCCGTGTAGGCGAGAAGGAGTACCAGTATTATATTTCTCTCAAGGAAGAAATTGTTTTTGAGTCTCTGCTGTGGCGCACTCTTGGCGGCAAGAAGACGGGCCTGATTTTTGAGCGAGACGGTCAGAAGATTGAATTGGGCGCGAGCATCAGTAAGGCGAGCATCAATCTGGATGTCAATCCGAAGATGCCGTACCTTTCTTTTTTGGCAATCAATTATAATATTCCTGTGATTGCAGAAGTGCAGAATTGGTTTGAATCCTGTATTACACAGAGCTACGCAAACCCCAGAGCAGAAAACATTGTGCTGGTGTCCAAGAGTGAGACGACTAAGGAAAGCCTGATTCATGCACTGAATGATGTAGGTATTGATTTGTCCGGTTATCGCTATGATGAAGATAGCAAGCACCTGTTCACGCAAAGAACGATCAACGGCAAGGTCTATGAACTTCCATTTGAAGCGGAGTCGGATGGAACCAAGAAGATGATAGCAGCTTTGCCGGTTCTGATGGTAGCATTGCAGGAAGGCCGCACAGTGGTTGTGGACGAACTGGATGCCAAGCTGCATCCGAAGCTGCTCCGGTATGTGATTCAGATGTTCAAGAACCCGGAGCTGAATAAGAAAGGCGCACAGTTGTTGTTCAGTTCTCACGACCTGACTACGATGAAGAATACTGTTTTCCGTCGTGATGAAATTTGGTTTGCCGCAATGAATGACAATCATGAGAGCGAGATTTATTCGCTTTATGAATTCCGGCAGGAGGACAACACCCGCGTCAAGAGCACAGCGGCCTTTGACAAGCAGTATCTGGAAGGCCGATATGGTGCAGACCCCTATCTTTCTAATATGCTGACAGGGAGGGATTGGGCATGAGTCTGAAACCTCCGAAAAAGAGTGACCTTGGAAAAAGCTGGATGAAGAATCGCCGTGATAAGGCAAGGATGATTCAGCCGGAATACCACTTGATTGCATCTGAAGGTACAGAAACCCGAGCCGCAGTATTTTGGCGCAATTCAACGGATTATCAATTCTAAGTACCGTGATAGAATCCAGCTAAAGGTAGAGGGCATTGGCGACAATACGGTGAATCTGTTGATGAAAGCTCGTCAATACGTTCAGAATAACGGCATTGTGTTTAAGCACGTCTGGATTGTCTATGACACAGATGATTTTCCGGCAGAAAATATCGACATGGTAGCACAGCTGTGCGAAGAATACAATGCACAAGGTGAGACGATTTACCATGCTGTATGGTCGAACCAGTGCGTAGAACTGTGGTATTTGCTGCATTTTATGTATATGGATACTGATATTGATAGATTTCGTTACTGGCCGAAGCTAAGCGATTGGCTGAAAAACATTGGCGCAGGGAGTTACGAGAAGAACCGCCCGGATCGGTGGCCTTTGCATGAACGCGGCGGAGCCCTTCAATCAGTGGGTGCTGTGGAATGGCGACGGCACGCAGGATTTTATCTGCATAGAGCCCATGAGCGGTGCGGTGAACGCCCTGAACTCCGGTGTGGGGCTGGTACAGCTGCAGCCGGGGGAAGCAAAGACCTACACCGTCCGGCTGTACCCCTGGCTGCCGTAACGGCGCAAAAGAAAAATTGACAGCCTGAAAATAAATCAAGCCCTTTGGCCTCTGTAACGGAAGACGGAGGGCTTGATTTGTTTTCAGAAAAGAGATATGGATAGAATGCACAATCGCAGAAAATGGAAATTGTGAAAAACGCAGATTGTTTCCGATTTCGAGAAATGTTTTTCTTTTACAAGCTGGAAATAGAGGTTCTGGAGTTTTCGGATAGAACATGGTACAGTAAAGCCACAGGAAAACGTGAGAATCTGAAACGAAAGGAGAAACGATAAAATGCTGGGCGAGCGGCTCACAACGCTTTTAAGCCTGATATCGCAGGACGAATATAAAACGGTGGATGAATTCGCGCAAAAGATGAGCCTGAGCACAAAAACCGTGCGGGGGCTGCTGCAGGAACTGAACGAGCAGCTGCAGACCCACGGTGCGGAGGTCCTGCACGAGCGGGGAAAAGGCTACCGCTTGAAAGTGCAGGACCTGGATAAGTTCCAGACCATCTTCCTGAAGGCAGATTCCAACATTCCGCAGGATTCCAGAGGCCGGGTGCGGTTCCTGATCGAATATTTCCTGAAGGACGACTGCTACACAAAGGTAGAGACCCTGTGCGAAAAGCTGTATGTAAGCCGCAAAACGCTGACTTCTGATCTGCGGCAGGCAGAGGATTTTTTCAATCGGTTCCAGCTGACACTGGAACGCAAGCCGCACTATGGAATGCGGTTGGTGGGAGATGAGTTCCACAAGAGGCAGTGCCTTTCCGAATATTTACAGGAACGGAACCCTGGCATGGAGCACACAGCACTGGAAGAAAACGCGCAGGAATACGAACTTGCACAGATGCTGGTGGAACTTCTGGAACAGGAAAACTATCACATCACGGATGTGGGGCTGAACAGTCTGGTGGTTCATGTTGCAGTGGCGATCCAGCGCATCCAATCGGGCCAATACATCCAGATGACCGAGGAAGAAAACCAAACGTGGTCTGCAGGCGAAAGCTATGAGCTGGCGCAGAAATGTGCAAAGTGCATTACTGAATTGGCCGGTGTACCTTACCCGGAACAAGAGGTGCGCTACCTGGCGATCCACTTGGCCAGCAAGCAGACGAGCCAGAATTTTGTGATCGACAGCGATGTGCAGGATGCTGTGACAGAAATGCTGGAAGAGATCTACCAGATCTTCCAGATGGACTTCCGGGATGATCTGGAGCTGATTCTTTCGCTCAGCACCCATCTGGTACCGCTGATCATCCGCATCAAGTACGGAATGCGGCTCAAAAATCCGCTGCTGAAGGAGATCCGGCAGCGTTACAGCCTGGCGTACACCATTGCCGTGCAGGCAAGCGCCGTGCTGGAGCGGCGGTACCGCTGCATTCTGGATTCCAACGAGGTCGCCTATCTTGCGCTGACCATCCAGCTTTCACTGGAACGCAAGCGCTCTCACATTGAAAAGAAAAATGTGCTGCTGGTCTGCGCATCGGGCGCCGGTACGGCCCGGCTGATGGCTTACAAGATGCAGAAACAGTTCGGCGACCGCATCGATCAGATCGCCATCTGTGACCAGCGCAGCATTGGCAGGCAGGATTTTTCAAAGATCGACTACGTTTTTACGATGGTGCCCATTCAGGAACCTGTGCCGGTGCCCATCTGTGAGGTGAAGCAGCTCCTGGACGAAAAGCGCAGCGGTGCCATCAAGGGCTTTCTGCGGGAGGAAGCGCATGATATCCTGCAGTATTACCCCCAGCCGCTGTTCTTCCCGGAGCTGGAAGCCCAAACAAAAGAGGAAGCGCTGCAAAAGCTGGTCTTCCAGGTGGAAAAGCTCCACCCGCTGCCAACCGGCTTTTACGAGGCGGTGTGCAAACGGGAGAAGATGGCACATACCTGCATGGGAAACCGTGTGGCAATGCCGCATCCCTGTCAGGTGCTGACCGAGGATACCTTTGTAAGCGTGGCAGTCCTGAAAGCGCCCATCCAGTGGGACGAGCAGCACGAGGTGCAGGCGATTTTTCTGGTGTCGGTATCGCGGCAGAAAAACAAGAAGCTGCAGGATTTTTACGCCACAACGGCACGGCTGCTGCTGGATGAACAGCGTATTGGGCAGCTGATCCAAAAACGAAGCTACCAGACTCTGGCAGAATGCCTTGAGGCTGTGGACAACGAAAGGACGGAATGATATGGACGAGACAAAATACGCAAAAGCCTTTGAACTGATCATGAATGCGGGCAACGCAAAGTCGCTGGCGTTGATGGCGGTGGAATCTGCACGGGAGTTCGACTTTGAGGAAGCGCAAAAGCAGCTCAAGGAATCGCAGCAGGAGTTCCACCTGGCACATCAGGCGCAGTCGGATATGATTCAGGGTGAGGCAAACGGAAACCCGGTGGAGCTGAACATTGTTCTGGTCCACGCACAGGATCACCTGACCATGGCGACCATGGCGCAGGACAACGCACAGGAATTTATAAACCTTTACCGATTGGTGAAGGAATTACAGGATACCGTAAACGAACTTAAAGGAGGAAATGAACAATGAGGATCATGTTGGCTTGCAATGCAGGAATGTCCACCAGCCTGGTAGTGGCAAAGATGCAGGATGCTGCAAAAGCACAGGGCAAGGATTACAAGATCTGGGCTGTGGAGCAGGGCGAGATCCAGAACGAACTGGGCAATTTTGATGTGCTGCTGCTGGGCCCGCAGGTGCGCCACATTCTGCGGCGGGTGACCAAGCTGGTGGGCGACCAGGCTGTGGTGGATGTGATCGATGGCCCTTCTTATGGCCGCTGCGATGGTGCAGCTGTGCTGAAGCAGGCCGAAGATCTGTATGCAGGAAAGTGAGGAAATCATGGCAAAGACAAGCAAGTTTGAAAACACGTTGATGGACATTGCGGACTTTGTGGACAGCAATGTGTATCTGCGCAGCATCAAGGATGCATTCACCGATTATGTTCCGTTTATCATTGCAGGTTCTTTTGGTTCGTTGCTGAATGCGCTGATCGCCAGCCAGACCACCGGCCTGGCAAAGTGGGTTCCAGCCCTCAGCAACCTGGCTCCGGCCTTCACCGCCATGAACTTTGCAGCCGTTTCCTGCATGACCATCCCCATCATCCTGCTCATTGCCATGAACCTGGCAAAGGCAAAAAAGATGCCTCCGTTCATTACGGGTGTGCTGGCGGTGATCTGCTATTTCGCCATGGTGCCCAACACCATCACAGTGACCATTCAGGAAGCGACCGGCAAGGCCAGTGGCCTGAGCGGCGGCGTTCTGGGTGCACAGGGCCTGTTCGTGGGTATGTTGGTGGCTGTGCTCATCACCAACCTGTTCCATTGGCTCACCAGTATTGAAAAGATCAAGATCAAAATGCCGGCATCTGTTCCGGCAGGCATTGCAAACTCCTTTAACATCCTGATTCCGGTATTTGTCATCATCGTGTTCAGCTCTGTTTTTGGCACCCTGTTCCAGCTGGCCACCGGCTCTTATATCAACGAGTTCATCTACGCCGTTGTGCAGGCTCCGCTGTCGGCTGCTGTGCAGAGCACCGCAGGCGTGGTCATCATGGCTGTGGTCTGCCAGCTGTTCTGGTTCCTGGGCATCCATGGCGGTCTGGTGGTGGAGCCCATCCGCAGTCCCATCTCCGCTGCCGGTCTGGCCGAAAACATTGCTGCCGTGCAGGCTGGCCTGACTCCTGCCTATCCGTTGACCCGTGGCTTCTGGACGGTGTTTGTTGTTGTGGGCGGCGCTGGCCTGACCCTGAGCCTGATCTTTGCCATCCTGATGTTCTCCAAGCGTGAAGATCACCGTGCCATTGCAAAGCTTTCGCTGCTGCCCGGCATCTGCGGCATTGGCGAGCCGATGGTCTTTGGCCTGCCGCTGGTACTGAACCCTGTGTTCGCCATTCCCTTTATCCTGAACTCCGGCATTGCAGCTGCTATCGGTCTGTTTGCCATTAAGATCGGCTTCATCTCCTGCAGCATCGTGGACGCACCGTTCGGTCTGCCGCTGTTCATTAATGCTACCATTTCCTATGGCTGGCATGGTGCCATTGTGCAGCTGGTGATCCTGATCGTGGGCACCCTGACCTACATCCCGTTCGTGCTGATGTCCAACCGCATGGCGGAAAAAGAAGCACAGAAAGAGCAGTAAGCAAAGGAGAACGAAATGGGATTTCCGCAGAATTTTCTCTGGGGCGGTGCCACAGCAGCCAACCAGTATGAGGGTGGCTACGCGGAGGACGGAAAAGGCCTTGCAGTCGCGGATCTTATTACCGATGGCAACAAGGAACAGCCGCGCCGGATCTTCTACCGTTTCCCGGATGGACGTGAGGGAACGATCGGGCTGGGCGAATGCATCCCGGCGGGTGCACAGGGCATCCTGAAGGATGACTATTACTATCCCAGCCATGTGGCCACCGACTTCTACCACCACTACAAAGAAGACATTGCTCTGTTTGCAGAAATGGGTTTCAAGGTGCTGCGGCTCTCCATTTCCTGGACACGAATCTTCCCGAACGGAGACGACCAACAGCCCAACGAGGCAGGCCTTGCATTCTACGATAAAGTGTTTGACGAAATGCTGACTCATGGCATTGAGCCGCTGGTCACCATCCTGCACTTTGATATGCCGGTGCACCTAGCCACGGCCTATGGCGGCTGGGCAAACCGGAAGCTGATCGATTTCTATCTGCGCTATGCCAGCACAGTGTTCCAGCGTTACCGCAATAAGGTCAAATACTGGGTCACCGTGAACGAGGTGAACGTGCTGGGTGGTTACTGGACACTGGGCCTTTCCAACGATGCAGCATCGGAGGCCGGAAGCAAAAAATCGTATAATCAGGGCGAAACGCCGGATGCAGAGGCAGGGCTGAAATTCCAGGCACTGCATCATTTGATGGTAGCTTCGGCATTGGCAAACAAAGCGGCAAAGATCATCAACCCGGATTTCCAGATGGGCGCGATGCTGGCGCTGTCCGGCATTTATCCGGCCACCTGCCACCCGGAAGATGTGTTTGGAGCCTATGCGTTCCGGCGCAAGGCACTGCTGTTTTCGGATGTATTGTTCCATGGTGAGTATCCCAACTATGCACAGTCGATTTTTGACGAATATGGCTTTACGTTAAAAATGGAGCAGGGGGATGCAGAAATTTTAAAAGCGTATCCCTCGGATTTCCTGGCCTTTTCCTATTACCGAACCACCGTGTTTGACCGCTTCTCGGCCAACACCACGACCACCGGCGGCCAGCAAGGCGCGCCCAACCCCTACCTGCAAACCACGGCATGGGGCTGGCCCATCGACCCGGACGGCTTGCGCTATGTGCTGAACGAGCTGTACGACCGTTACCAGAAGCCGCTGTTTATTGTAGAGAACGGCATGGGTGCAAAGGATACGGTCAATGCGGACGGTACCATTGAGGACGACTACCGCATCGACTACCTGCGCGGCCATATCCGTGCCATCAAGGAAGCCATTGAAAAGGACCATGTGCCGGTAATGGGCTATACGCCCTGGGGATGCATTGATATCGTTTCGGCAGGCACCGGCGAAATGGCAAAGCGCTATGGTATGATCTATGTGGATATGGACGACAAAGGCCATGGCACATTGAAGCGTTCCCGTAAAAAATCATTTTACTGGTATCAGCATGTGATTAAAACCAATGGAGAAGAACTGGATTGATTTTGAAGGATCAGCAATTTTGACAGCTATCCGAACTGCAATCAAAAACCTGAGAAGATAAAATCTTTCCAACGAGATAAAACAGTTCAAAAGCAAATCAAGCCCATCGCTTTCTGTAATGGAAGGCCGAGGGGCTTTTTGTGTAGCTTGAAAAATTACGAATGGATGAGTATAATAATAAGGAGAACGACACTTCAGCTTGAAAAGGGGTCTATATGGCAAGGTTTGTACCATTTATCATAAAAACAGACGGCAGTCAGAATATCAGTGTGAAAATCGTGCGCATGAAAAAGTCTGACGCAGTACAGACTGAAAAAGAACCCGTCTGGCAAACAAGCTGGTTGTCAGATTATATTCAGGATGATGCCTTTGAAAAGTATACCTTAAAGACGAGTGATGACGAATTGGTTGCGCTGGCTGCATACGAAATATTGGAAAATGACGTGATGGTTCATATTACCTACATTGAGAGCCAGCCGGAAAGCAATCCGACAATTGTCGGGCATTCTAAAAAGTATCAGGGGATTGGCCGGGTGTTGATTGCGTACGGAATCAAGCTGTCGATTGACCATGAATGCGGCGGGACGGTTACGTTCGAGGCAAAAGTTCCGGAGCTGGCAGAGCATTATGTCCGGGACTATGGAGCTTGTCCATTGCCGAGTTTTGGCGGAGCACCGCGTTATGAACTCTCTGGTGAGGCAGCAATGAACATCTTTGTAACTTACTTGAAATGAGGTGTGTTTGATGAGTGCAAAAGAATATTTTCAGCGTGATGCAGAGCGAGAGACATTTTATCGCACATTTTATCAAATTTGCAGACGCTTTAATGTCACATGGTCAACAGCAACTCCGGAAGTCAGAGCTTTTATTGAAGAAGCTACTCGTGTGACCTATGAGCAGGAAAAGGCAAAGCGGAACGGAGTTTCTCTTAGTACAGTGAAGCCGTTCTTTGGAGATACAGCGTGCTAAAAGAAAAGCACACCGTTGCCGTGAACGCCCTGCAATTTTGGCACCCGCTCAGGCTACGATCAAGAACCCCCGCAAGTGATTGCGTGAGAGCTTGAAAGAGCACAAATAAAAAAGTGCCAATAAAGCATAACAAACACCCCTCGGTTTCTACAGCGGGAAGCCGAGGGGTGTTTTATGGTTCACGTTATAAATGCAGCAGGCTGGGTGTTGGAAAAAGTACGCATTTAGATATCGTCAATTGGGAACATGGGGCGCATGATGCGCTTGAAGGGCAGGCGGCGGGTATCCTGCAGGGTAGCGCCGTCGGTCAGGGACATCACGCACAGCGCGCCCTGCTGGGTCGGTTCAGGAAAGGCGTAGCCGGTCTTGACGATCACCACATCGTAGTCCATCCAGTCCACCCCGGCGGCAAGGGTCTGATGCCGCTCCACAAAGGGATGGTTCGTGTCAGTGACGATGATGTCAATGGGCAGGCCCTCTACCGACACGGTGGCACAGCCGCCAAAATCGCCATGTTCAGCAAACAAGACGGTGCCCTCTTGACGGCCCAGATGCTTCAGGGTCACAGTGAGCTGTACCGGCTCGGTCAGGGAGTCCAGACCCATGCCAAGGGTCAGAGGCAGGGTATCACCAATGGTATGACCGGCCAGCAGGGTATAGGCGGCGGGGTCCTGAATGGCAGCAAACAACAAGCGTTTGCCTTGCAGGGCTTCGGGTTTGGCCAGCACTTGCCGCAGCACCCATGTGTTGGCACCCATGGCACCGCTGGTGGTGTTGTCGCCGGAGTCGGTGAGGAAAGCCGGCTTGCCAGAGCAGTGCAGCACGGTCTGCAGAGCCTCGTCCGGCTCCTGCGTCAGGCCGGTGTAATGGAACTCGTGGCGGCGCTCCCACACAAAGGCTGCCAGTTCATCGACCTTTTGCTCTGCATAAGTACGAAATTCGTTGGAAGAAGGTACAACTACTACGCCGCAGCCAGCTACATCGGTATCGTGCCGGATGTAGCCCACGTGCCAGCTGGCACTGAGGATGCGGTTATCCTTTTCAATCTCGTCCATATACTGATTAATGGAGCGAACCGGTTCGTCGGCGGAGACGCTCTGCTCGCCGCCTAAAATCAGCGGCAGCTTGCGGTACACGGGAGTGATGCTGCGGCGGTGCTCCAGCAGTTCCAGCAAATGAGAGCAGACAAAGTGAATGGTCTGCTCTACATCGGTGTGAGGAGATTCACGATAACTGCGGATGATGGTGGTGCCCTCTACATATTCCCTGCACAGGTTGCCGTGGGGGTCACACACTACCGCAATGGGCAGGTAGGGGCCTACGATGCGGCGTACTTCCTTTAAGATATGATGGTCGCCGGAGCCGATGCCCTCCACCTCGCTGGCTCCGTGCAGGTGCAGGTAGATGGCATCCAGTTCGGCAAGGTGCTCCCGCACGGTCTGCAGAATGGTGGACTCAATGTACTCGAAAGCGGTGCGCTTCATCACGCCGTTGGAACCGGCATTGGCGTCCAGCGCCGGTACAAGGGTCACATCCGGGCGGTCAAATACATCACCCAGCTGCAGGTGCGCGACGCAGTCCTGCCCAAAGTGCAGGCTGACATCGTTCAGGTCGCACTTTTTGGGGATGTTCTCGTTGGCCTCTAAAAGAAAGCGTGCAACAAGGATATGGAACATACAAAGTACCTCCTGTATCAAGTGGATCACGGTGGAAAGAATCTATAAGACATTATAATATAATATAAGATGATTTGCAACTGGACGGCAGGCAGAATTTGACGCGGAAAGACTGGATTTTACCACACAATTGTGTTATGCTCATATAGTATAAGAATATCTGCCTTTGGAGGAACAACACTATGCTGGTGCCGGACAGTGCGACCCCGCTTTATCTGCAGCTGGAGGAAATTCTGCGGCAGGAGATCCTTTCCGGCAGCCGCCGGGAGGGCGACAAACTTCCTACAGAAAATGAACTGGTGGAACAATATAAAGTGAGCCGCATTACGGTGCGGCGAGCAGTTGAGGAACTGTGCAAGGAGGGGCTGGTGGTGCGCCACCCAGGCAAGGGCACTTTTGTGACCGGTGTGGTGATGCGCAATGATCTGGAGGAGCCCCGCGGCTGGACGGAGAACGCAGTGGCTAATGGGTACAGGCCGTCCACGGTGTGCACGGATCTGAGCATGGTGCCCGGTGCAGAGGTATGCCGCCTGTTCGAGCTGAAGCATGGTGAGGAACGCTATTGCTGTGCCCGGCGGGTGCGTGCGCTGAACGGCAAACCTGCAGTATATGAGCTGGATTACTTCCCGCCACAGGATGCAGAGTTTCTGACGAAAGAGCTGTTGAGCGGGTCGGTGTTCCGCCTGCTGCGGCAGTGGAAAAAGCTGCGGGTCATCCGTGAAAAAGAAACGATCATCCGAGTGCGGTATGCCGGTGCAGAAGCGGCAGCTGCGTTGGGCCTTGCAAAGAGACAGCCGGTCGTGTACACTCGCACCTGCTATCTGGACGGCAAAGACCGGGTGGTGCTAATGAACGAGCAGTATATTGACAGTGAACGCTATATGATTCGCACCGGCGGGCACGAACTGCGGCTGGATGAAACGGAAGAAAATGAGCAGAAATGAGAGCGACGGTAAAAAGGGCTGTGGGGCGGCCCTGTGAGGAAGAACTATGAATGCGATTGAACGGAAACGCTATATTCTGGACGAGCTGCAGCGCAATGGCAGTGTGGTGATCACGGACCTGGCAGAGCGTATCCAGGTGTCCTCTATGACCATTCGGCGGGATCTGAACGCTATGGCAGAGGACGGCATGGTCACGCTGGAACACGGCGGGGCAGTACTGAACAACGGTTCACTGTTTGAGTGCAGCATCAGCTTTAAAAGCGAGATCAATGCCGCTGAGAAAAAGCGCATTGCAGCCAAATGCATGGAGTATATCAACGAGGGCGACTCTATTTTTCTGGATACTGGCACTACGCCCAACGAGCTTGCCATGCTGCTGCGCGGCAAACGCAATATCAGTGTGCTTACCCACTCGCTGCTGGTGGCCAACACCGCCGCTACCATGCGGAACATCAAACTCATCATGTGCCCGGGTGAGTTCCGCGAAAACTCCATGGGCTTTTTAGGGCCGCTGACCGATGACTTTATCCAGTGTTTTCAGATCGACACCCTGTTCCTCTCACTGGAGGGCATCGATCTGAACGACGGCATCTCGGTGGTGGATGTGCAGGACGGCCACACCAAAAAGGTGCTGGTGGAAAAAGCCAAGCGGGTGATCTGCATGGCGGACCATACCAAGTTCAACAAATCGTTCTTCTATAAGATCGCGCCGATCACGAATGTGGACCTAGTGGTGACAGATACGGGTCTGGATGAGGCTACGCAGGAATTGTTCCGGCAGAACAATATCCCGCTTGCGCTGGCCTGAGAGTGTTTACAGCTGAAAGTAACATAAAATAACATGAAAAGAATGAATTTCCCAAGACAAATGTTAATTTTTGACGGGAAATTCATTCTTTTTTACGTAAATAGGGCGATAAATTCGTGAATGTGACATAAAAAGTAATTTTCTGTTTGTGCAAAGTAACAAATAATAACATTTATGAACAAAATATAACAAAAACGGATTGACTTTGACCGGGAAAGTGCTACAATGTAGAAAAGACGATGAGCGGTCAAAACCACATGAATTCTGCGGGTTTTCGTTGCGGCCGAGCGGTGAAGATACTTCACGGCAGCTCATTGAACAAAATGTAAAATGTAACATTTTGTAACATTTGCTGTACGAAAGGGAGGCACTTACTCATGGGCAAATATACAAAGATGTCCCAGCAGGTCCTGGAAAAGGTCGGCGGACTGAGCAACATCACCTTTGTTGAACGCTGCGCAACGCGGCTGCGCATTCATTACGCCAGCAAATCCAAGGTGGATGTGGAAGCGATCAAGGGCATTGAAAATGTCGTGGGCGTGGTAGCAAAGACCGGCCAGGTGCAGATCATCATTGGACCGGAAGTCAACGATGCATTCAACGATTTTCTGGAGGTCTCCGGCTGGAGGCCTACCGATGACCGTCCTACGGTCGTAGAAGAAGAACCCGAAAAGAAGGGCTTTATGTATTGGGTCAACAAGTTCGGCAATTTCAGCGCGGCTGTCTTTATGCCGATCGTCCCGGCCCTGATCACAGGCGGCCTGATCCTTGCTATCAAGAACCTGATGGTCAACTACCTTGGCATGGGCGTTGACAGCGGCACTGCAAAGGTCTGCCTGGCTATCTTCAGCGCCGGCTTCTCCATGCTGCCGGTCTGGATCGGCTACACCATGGCCAACAAGCTCAAGATGGAGCCTATCATGGGCGCATTCCTGGGCGCTGTCCTCGTCAGTAGCTCGATCAGCGGTGTCGAAGGTCTGGATTTCTTCGGCATCCCCATTCCTGCAGTGGAGTATACTTCCAGCGTGATGCCCATTGTTATGGGTATCATCCTGATGTACTGGGTGGACAAGCTGCTCAAGAAGATCATCCCCGAAATGGTGCGTTACTTCTTAAAGCCGCTGCTCACCATGCTGATCGTCGTTCCCATCACCCTGATCGTCCTTGGCCCGATCGGCACTGAGCTCAGCGATGTGGTCGGCAGTGTCATTCAGGCGTTCTTCAACAGTGCCAGCATCATTGCTATGCCGGTCTGCTCTGCAATTTATCCCTATCTGGTCATGCTGGGCATCGATAAGGCCATTATGCCCATTGGTGCGGCGGGCCTCGCAAGCATGGGTTATGATCTGGTTTATCTCCCTATGGGCTACATTTCCAATCTGGCAGTCGGCGGCAGCGCACTGGCTGTTGCCATGCACCTCAAGGACAAGGGCCGCAAGGGCATGATCGCTTCCTTCGGCGTCACTGCACTGTGCGGCGTTACCGAGCCTGCTTTCTATGGCTCCCTGATCATGCGTCCCCGTGTACTGATCGGCACGGCTATCGGTGCTGTGGCCGGCGGTCTGATCGGCGGCATCTTCACGCTCAAGAACTATGTGCTGGGCGGCTGCCCGGGCTTCCTGTCGCTGCTGTTCTTCCTGCCCCCGGATGGTTCTATGGGCAACATGGTCGTCGCCCTGGTCTCCGGCATCGTGGCTGTGGTGGTGGCATTCATCGCATGCACTGTCATCCTGAAAAAGTCGTACAAAGAGGATGTCTGATCTCTGTTTGAAACTTTAAAAGCTGGTTTCAAATCTCAAAGTGCAAAAAGCCAAGCATATTGATGCCTGTCGCCGCTGCGGCGGCGGGCATCAATGTGTGCTCGGACTTCTTAAAGGAAAGGAATTCTACAATATGGCAAAGCAGAAGTTTCTCTGGGGCAGTGCAACTGCCGCGTATCAGTGCGAAGGCGCTTGGGATGAGGATGGCAAGGGTCTGGGCGAGTGGGACGTGTTCTCCCACGGGAATCCGCTGAACCTGAACGGCGCTACCGGTGATGTCTCCTGTGATTTTTATCATCGCTATAAAGAGGATATCGACCTGATGGCCGCCGGCGGGCAGAATACCTACCGCTTCTCCATTGCATGGGCACGCATCCTGCCCAATGGCCGGGGCGAAGTGAACCCCAAGGGCATTGAATTTTACAACAATGTGATCAACTACTGCCTGGAAAAGGGCATTGAACCCAATGTTACGCTGTTCCACTATGACTTGCCCAACGCCATTGCAGAAGAAGGCGGTTGGGAAAAACGCTCCATCGTGGATGATTTTGAAGCCTATGCCAAGGTCTGCTTTGAGGCCTTTGGCGACCGGGTCAAGCTGTGGAGCACCATCAACGAGCCGAAGTATTATGCCTACTGCACGAACATGGTGGGCAACTACCCTCCGAACCACAAGCTCGACTTTGACCGCTATTTCAAGCAGATGTACTACGAGGTGCTGGCCAGTGCCAAGGTGGTGGCCCTGTACCACGCCATGGGCTTGAAAGGTCAGATCGGCATTGTGCATGACAGCAGCAATGTGGAGATCGCACCGGGCACAAAAGAGCCGGAAAAAGTCCGCCTGCTGGGCGACCTGTTCTACAACCGTCTGATCCTGGATACCTCTATCAAAGGTGAACTGCCCGGTGAGCTGATCCCCCTGCTGCGGGAAAACGGCATTGAGAACGACTACATCAAGCTGGACGATGCGCTGACTTTTGCCAAGGGCAAGGTGGATTTTATTGGAATGAACGTCTACAACCGTATGTACCTGACCGACTGGTCGCAGGGCGAGACGGAGGTATTCCACAACAACCGTGGTGCAGGCTCCAAAGCCAAGGAGGGTATGCGCATCAAGGGCTGGTACGAAACGGCCATTGCCCCCGACACCAAGCGCAATCTCTGGGGCCGTGAGATCTACCCCAAGTGCATGTACAACACCCTGATGGAGATCCGGGAGCGCTATGGCGATATCCCGGTGTACATTACCGAGAATGGCCATGGCTGCTACGAGACGCCGGACGAGAACGGCTATGTGCAGGACGATGACCGCATTGAAATGATGCAGGGCTACATCGACTATATGCTTAAGGCCAAAAAAGAGGGCTGCAATGTGCTGGGCTACTATGCATGGTCCACCATGGATCTTTATAGCTGGGTCAATGGCTACGAAAAGCGCTACGGCTTTGTGCGCGTGGACTTTGACCATGACAACAAGCGGACCACCAAAAAGAGCTATTATTGGTTCAAGAATCTGATCGAGGAATATCAGAAGACCGAAGAGGCAGGCGAGTAACAGAAAAAGGCTTCCCAAAGGCCGGGCTGTATGCCAAACACAGGAAATAAAAAGCGAGAGGTGCAAGAGATGAAACAGTATGATATCCGCCTGGCTAAGGTGCCGCAGCCGCCCAAGGACTGCACCGGAGAGCCGGTAATGCTGACCGATGCCACCATTCAGGAGCGCCTTGACAAGGTGCTGCAGGGCATGAAGAATCGCGGCCTTGAGCAGCTGGTGGTATACGGCGACGCCGAGCACTGCGGCAATTTCCAGTACCTGATGGGTTATTTTACCCGTTTTGAAGAGGCTCTTCTGGTGCTGGATGCCAATGGCACTGCTCACTTTGTGCTGGGCAATGAGAACCTGAACAAGGCGTCCAAAGCCCGTATCCCGGGGCAGGCCGTGCATGTTTCACTCTTCTCGCTGCCGAACCAGCCCAACCGTGCGGATAAGACGCTGCGCGCCCTGCTGGAGGAAGCCGGCATCGCCCCGGGCCGACGCATTGGCATTACGGGCTGGAAACACTTTACCAGCCCGGTGGAAAATAACGAAAAGCTGTTTGATATCCCGGCCTTTATTCTGGACGCCATTCGCGCGGTCACCGGCGGTGATGAAAACCTGTTCAACGCCGGTGACCTGTTCCTGGGCGAAGGCGGTGCACGCACCACCAACAATGCCAACGAGATCGCGCACTACGAGTATGGTGCCGCACTGGCTTCGGACGGTGTGCTGGATGCCATGGATCTGTTGGCCCCCGGCGTAGCCGAAACGGCGCTGGGCGCACAGCTCAACCGTCAGGGCCAGCACAACAGCATCGTTACCATTGCCGCCAGCGGCCCGCGCTTTATCAAGGGCAATATGTTCCCCACTCAGAACACGGTCAAAGTAGGTGACACCATTTCACTGACAGTCGGCTATCCGGGCGGCTCTTCCAGCCGTGCGGCCTATGCCGTGCGTGACGCTTCGGAGCTGCCGCAGGGCGCGCAGGACTATGTGGAAAAGGTGGCCGCGCCATACTTTGCCGCCTACACTCGCTGGCTGGAAGAAATCCATGTGGGCATGACCGGCGGCGAAATGTTTGATAAAATAGAAGAGATCCTGCCCCGTGCAGTCTATGGGTGGTCGCTCTGCCCGGGACATCTGGTGGCCGAGGAAGAGTGGCTCTGCTCCCCGATCTATGAGCACTCCACTGAGGTGCTTCGCAGTGGCATGATGCTGCAGATCGACATTATTCCCTCGGTGCCGGGCTACGGCGGCAGCTGTGCCGAAAGCACGGTAGTGCTGGCCGACGAAGCTCTGAAGGAGCAGATCTGCCAGCAATACCCGGAGATGTGGCAGCGGATGCAGGCGCGCAGGCAGTACATCATCCAGCAGTTGGGCATTCAGCTCTCGGAGGATGTTCTGCCCATGTGCGGCACTGTGGCTTACCTGCGGCCCTATCTGCTGGATAAGGAACTTGCCTTTGTGATCCGTTGAGTTTCCCCCTTTTGTTCTGTCAGCAATTCGCACGCTCTGTAATTTTGGCACCCGCCCAGGCTGCGATCAAGAATCCCCGCAAGTAATGGCGTGAGGGCTTGAAAAAGCACAAATAACGCAAACGAACCGCCCCGGTTTCCAGCAACGGAAGCCGGGGCGGTTTTTTGCGTCTTGTTTTGTGAATAGAAAGAAGGTACAATAATAACAAGTGACTCACATCTGCGAGGTGATACCATGCTGAACATCTACTTTGGAGATATGCCGGAAGCTGTTTACAACACTTCGGTCTATTTTAACTATACCTACGAGGACGAGTGGCTGACTTCTGACTTTGCCAAAGAGGTCATCAAGAAAATTGATAAGTCCGATGTCAAAGGCCCTCATGCGGTGGAAAGCCCAGTTCTGGGGGTCATCTCGCCGGAAAAATTGTCTGGTGGAACGAAAACACTTCTGCTCATGGCAAATGACCCGGAAAAGGTATTCAATGCCTCAACTTGCGGTGACAACTGCGCACCCTTCATTCTGAAGCTGGCGAAAAAGAAGGATTTGACTATCAACCTGCGGCATCTCATGGATTTTGGTAAGAAAAAATTCCCGGTGGATGTGAAAGTCCTGAATACCGGTGATGTGGTGCACAGCATGGAAGAACTGATGCCGATTGCATTTCAGTTTGTGTGAGGCGATAGAATGAAGGGAAAACATAAAATCGAAGTCCGAAGCGGACGGGTCGTTTTCACAATCGAACTGGAACGAAACATTACGATTCTGCGAGGGGACAGCGCCACCGGAAAAACGACGCTGGTTGAAATGCTGCAAGCGTACGAAACCTACGGCAGACAGAGCGGCGTGACGGTGAGCTGTGATAAACCGTGCCGGGTCCTGTCGGGTGTCAACTGGGAATTGCAGCTGAATGCGACCCATGACAGCATCGTGTTTGTGGATGAAGGCAGTACCTTTGTTTCGAGTCTGGACTTTGCCCGTGCGATTCAGCATTCGGACAACTACTATGTGCTGGTCACAAGAGAAGATCTGAGCACCCTGCCGTACAGCGTAAACGCCATTCTGGAACTGAAAAAGACCACCAGCCGCTTCAAACGAACCTATAATAAGACGTACCCGGTCTATGATTCGCTGACAGCCAGCAATGTGCAGTTGGAAGGTGTTGAAAAGCTGTTGACGGAGGATGCAAATTCCGGATATCAGCTGTTTACAAAAATCGGTGAGAAATACGGCATTGTCTGTATCTCTGCGGCAGGAAAAGATAACATCAAACAAAAGATTCTTCTGCTGAAATCCGAGAAGGTTCTGGTAATTGCGGATGGTGCGGCGTTTGGCCCGCAGATGAACGACATTTATCGCCTGATGCAGGAGGATAGCGCAAAGTTCAGCTTGTACCTACCGGAATCGCTGGAATGGCTGCTTCTGAAAGCGGATTTGCTCGGACAGCCGGACGTTCTTGAAATTCTGAAACATCCGGCAGATTTCATTGAGAGCAGCGAGTTTTTCAGCTGGGAGCGGTTCTTTACCAACTTGCTGGAACAGCGAACGAAGGATGTTCCCTATATGCGGTATGACAAGGCAAAACTGCCGGAATTCTATTTGCAGGAAGAAAATTTGGAGAAGATCATTGCGGAGATGGGGTAAAACACACTGGAAATTCACAAATAACGTATCATCGTTACTCCGAACGCTCTGCAATTTTGGCACCCGCGCAGGCTGCGATCAAAAATCCCCGCAAGTGATGGTGTGAGCGTTTGAAAAGCGCGAATAAAAACCCATAAAGCAAACGAACCGCCCCGGTTTCCGAAGCAGGAAGCCGGGGCGGTTTTTGTGTGCTGAAGAATATCAGGGAATGCAGACGCTTCCTCCGGATGGCGCGTGGTGCTGCCTGCAATTTTTTGGAAGGATAACGAGCACCCTTCCGCTCCCTGCATTTGCGGGGACGGAAAGCATCCGAAGAGCGCTGCCGACAGTGGCAGCGTGGAACATGGCGGTACGATTTGGGCTGTCATATCATAAAGAAGCAAGTGCAGGGCAGACCGTTGAAAAAATGCTGAAAGCATTCTGGAGCCCCCTGTGCTTGAAGCGAACGAACCTGCCGGAAGATCGTGCCGAAGGAGAACCATGGATGATCTTGGCGTTCAGCCGTGGAGAGCGGGTGAGAACCGGAGGCTTTGGCGCGAAAGCACAAACGTTTGTACAAGATAACACGCTGCAAACATTTGCACACAACAAAGAAATTTTGCCAAAAGCGGGAGGATTGGAGCAATTCAAAGGAGAGAAAAAAGAGTGAAAAGGACAGATTGCTATAAAATTCCGAGAAATACTGTACGTTCCGACAAAAATAACGGGGATTGGTTGACAAATAGTTGGGCATGGACTATAATGCAAACGTAGTTCATCGAAAGACTGACTCGTAAGAAATGTGATCTTAGGAGAGGGAGAGTCGATGATAATTTTATCGGACGAATGCAAACGTTTGCATATAAGAGGAAAGAGACGGTGGGGGAAGGTGGTGCGGAAAAAACCACGCTTCTCACCCGCACAAAAGGAGGCAAAACAAATGGCGCAGATCATGACACGCGAACAGGCGGCAGCTCTGATTCAGGATGGGGATACCGTAGTGATCACGGGCAGCGGCGGCGGTGTGATGGAGGCGTACCACACCCTTGAGGGAATCGAGGAACGCTTTCTGAATACAGGCCATCCCGCAAACCTGACCCTGGTGCATGCCTCCGGCATTGGCGATAAGAACAGAGCCGGCGTTACCCGCTTTGCCCACAAGGGCATGGTCAGGCGTGTCATAGGCGGTCACTGGGGCTGGTCGCCGGAGATGCAGGCAATGGCGGTCAACAATGAAATCGAGGCTTACAATTTCTCGCAGGGCGTCATCTGCCACCTGTATCGCGAGATCGCAGCACAGCGCCCGGCGCTGATCACAAAGGTTGGCAAGTATACCTTTGTGGATCCGCTGCTGCAGGGCGGAAAGCTGAACGAAGTGACCAAGGAAGATCTGGTGGAACACATCAAGATCCATGACGTCGATTATCTGATGTACAAGACCTTCCCCGTCAACATCGCGGTCATCCGCGGCACCTACGCAGACGAGAGCGGCAACATCAGCTTTGATCAGGAGCCTGCACGGCTGGATATGCTGGAAGCTGCGCAGGCAGCGCACAACAGCGGCGGCAAAGTCATTTGTCAGGTCAAAGGCATCGTGGCAAAAGGCAGCCTGAGCGCAAAGCGGGTCTGGATCCCCGGGGCATACATTGACGCCATTGTGGTGGACCCCGCTCAGATGCAGACCGGGGAGGGCGAGTACAATCCTGCTTTCAGCGGGGATGTCACCATCCCGATCAGTCAGCTGAAAGCATTCCCGCTCAACGCACGCAAGGTCGTGGCCCGCCGGGCATTTATGGAGCTGGAGCAGGGTGCCATCATCAATCTGGGGTTCGGTATGCCGGATGGTGTTGCAGCAGTCGCTGCGGAGGAGGGCTTTGCAGACAAGGTCACGATGACCATTGAGCAGGGTATCTACGGCGGCATCCCCGCACAGGGCGCGATCTTCGGCGTGGCAAGCAATCCGGATGCATTTTTGGACGAAAGCACGCAGTTCGATTTTTATTCCGGTCATGGTCTGGATACCACATTTCTGGGTCTGGCACAGGCGGATGCACAGGGCAATGTCAATGTGAGCAAGTTCGGGACGACGATCTCCGGCAGCGGCGGATTCATTGATATTTCCCAGTCCGCAAAGAAAGTGGTGTTCTGCGGCACGTTTACCACAGGCGGGCTGAAAACCGCCATTGAGGATGGCAGGCTTGTGATCCAGCAGGAAGGACGCATCCACAAATTCGTCCCGGCGGTCGAGCAGATCACCTTCAGTACGCAGTATGCAGCGGAAGAGCAGCAGACCGTCGTGTATGTCACAGAGCGCGCGGTGTTCAGGCTGACCCAAGACGGTGTGGTGCTGACCGAGATCGCGCCGGGCGTGGATCTGGAAAAGGACGTTCTGGCACAGATGGACTTCCGTCCAAAAGTGGCAGAGGACCTGAAGATCATGGATGAATGCATCTTCCGCCCGGAACGGATGCACTGCAAGGAATGACGCATTGAAGCAGGAACCCGATGGCATAAGACGCTGTCGAACGATAAAATTCAGAAGGAGTGTGTACCTATGAGTGAAGAAATCTATCTGGAAAAGAAAACGGGCTATGCGATCATGACGATCAACCGCCCCAAGCAGATGAACGCACTGAACACCGGCATCGTGGAGCAGATCGACAAGCTGCTGGACGAGGTGGAGGCAGATCCCTCCATTCGCTGCCTGATCATTACCGGTGCGGGCGAGAAATCCTTTATCGCCGGTGCAGATATCGGACAGATGGGAACGCCGGGCTATCAGCCGGCCGATGCCCATTATCTGATCACCTGCGGCTACAAGGTGTATAACCGCGTGGAGGGGCTGAAGATCCCCACCATTGCAGCCATCAACGGCTATTGTCTGGGCGGCGGTCTGGAGCTGGCCATGTGCTGCGACTTCCGCATCTGCAGCGCAAATGCACGGTTTGCCCTGCCGGAGATCGCGCTGGGCATCATTCCCGGTTGGGGCGGTACGATCCGTCTGCCGCGCATCATCGGCGAAGGCCGCGCAAAGGACATGATCCTTCGTGCAAAGCGCATCAAACCCGACACCGCGCTGCAGTATGGTCTGGTCACCGAAGTGTTTGAAGATGTCGCCGCTCTGCGTGCAGGTGCCGATTCGCTTGCACAGGAGCTTGCCGCAAAGGCACCCATTACCATGGCGATGGACAAGGAGATGATCAACCGCTCGGTCTTTACCTATAACGACCTGACGGACTCGCTTGCTCTGTCTTACTGCTTCACCACGGCGGACTCCCGCGAGGGCATTTCTGCTTTCCTCGAAAAGCGCACCCCGGATTTCAAGGGCCGCTGAACCACAACGGAACAGGGCTGTATTAGAAGGAACAGCCTGAAAATAAAAAAGGCTTGCGCCGATTGCCAAAAACAGGAGGGTTTTATTATGGCGAAGAAGATGATCTCCCGACGCAATTTTATGAAGTGCACCGCTGCCATGGCTGCAGCAGGTCTTGCTGCATGCGGCGGCTCCGGGAACTCCACCAGCACTGCGGCATCCAGCACTGCCGGAACTTCCAGCACGGCAGCATCGGGCGAGACCGTAAAATATCGTTGCTCCACAAACCATGCGGAGAACTTCAACGTTTCGCAGGCGCTACGGTATTGGTCCGATCTGGTTCTGGAGCGCACCAATGGGCGCATCGAGATCGACATTTATTACGATGCCGTTCTGGGCGATGAGAAGTCTGCCATCGAGCAGTGCCAGTATGGCGGTCTGGAGTTTGCGCGCATCAACATCAGCCCCATGTGCGAGTTCGTGGATGATCTGAATGCGCTGAGCATGCCTTACATCTACAAGAACGACGAGCATTTCTGGAAGGTCGCTGAGACGCTGGGCATGGACATCCTGCGCAGCGATAAGATGAAGGAAGCCGGTTTTTACGGTCTGACCTGGTACGATGGCGGCACCCGCAATTTCTACAACTCCAAGCACGAGATCCACACCCCGGCAGATATGAAGGGCATGAACATTCGCGTGCAGGAGTCGAGCCTGATGATCAGCATGATCGAGGCGCTGGGCGCAGTTGCGACCGCAATGCCGTATGGCGATGTCTATTCCGGCCTGCAGACCGGCGTCATTGACGGTGCCGAAAACTCCATGGTCCAGTACAAGGAAGTTTCGCACTGCGAGGTGGCAAAGTACTTCACGCTGGACGGTCATACCCGTGCACCCGATATGCTGGTTATGAGCGAGAAACTTCGTCAGAAACTGAGCGAGGATGATGTCAAGATCATTGCGGATGCTGCAATGGAGAGCTGGGTGTACCAGCGTGACCTGTGGGCAGAGGTCGAGGCAAATGTCCGTGCCGAGCTGGAAAAAGCTGGCAATGTGATCACAGACCTGACCACCGATGAATTCCAGCAGTTCGTGGATGCATGCTCGCCGCTGTGGGAGAGCTACAACGACGGCAAGTATCTGGACCTCATCAATCAGGCTGTGGCAATGGGCTAAAAAGCGTCTGATTTGGCGGTTCTGGGTACAGAGCAGGGCTGCCAAACGATCAAAGGGGTGTGCAGGAGTCAAGAGTCGTTCCGAATTGTTGATTCCTGCACACCCTGTTTTTTTTCGAGGGAAAGAACTTATGATCACGGGAAAAACACGTTATTATGCGATCCTCGGAGACCCCATCGAACAGGCGCTTTCACCGGTGGTGCACAACGCGGCATTTGAAGCACTTGGCATGGACGCCGTGATGCTGGGGTGCCGTGTAACGCCGGAGGAGCTGAAAAAGGCAGTGGAAGGCACCCGTGCGCTGCACTTTGAAGGGCTGGCGGTCACCATGCCGCACAAAACGGCGATCATCCCGCTGCTGGACGAATGGGAAGAAAAAATTGATTTTCTGGGTGCTGTCAATGTTGTCACCTGCAAAAACGGCGTCTACAAGGGCTATAACACGGACGGTGACGGCTTTGTACAGAATATGAAGCAAAACGGCACAGATCCTGCGGGCAAACGGGTGTTCCTGTTTGGTGCAGGAGGTGCAGCACGCGGTCTGGGGTACGCCCTTCTAGAAAGCGGCGTCAGCAGCCTGACCGTGTGCAACATTGATGAGCCGATGGCAATGGCGATGATCGGCCCGCTGCGCAAGCGCTTTCCGCAGGCAGAACTGGATTTTGTTCTGCTGGGGGATGAGAGCATCCCGCTGCGCTGTCTGCAGTCGGAGATCCTCATCAATGCCACCAGCATGGGCATGAATGACTCGCCGTCGCCGCATGTGGACATGGTGCCTTGGACCCGGCTGCCGCGTTCCACGGTCTGTGCGGAGATCATCCATAAACCGTTAGAGACGGCATTTGTCCGCGCTGCCCGTGCCGCAGGCCTTACGACCCTTACCGGAGACGGGATGCTGCTGTATCAGGGCATTGAGGCATTCCGTCTGATGAATGGATGCGATGCGCCGCAGTCCGCAATGAGGGCGGCCTTGCAAGCAAGATTGGAGAGTGAAAAGCGATGAAAAAGATTCGACAGATCCTCATTGGGCTGTTCAACATGGTATATAACATTTTTCTGCGCTACTCGCAGGCGGTCCTGCTGGTGATCGTGGTGATCGTTTCGACGGACGTGTTCTGCCGCAACGTGTTGAGCTACAGCATCAAGTGGGCACAGGAGGTCTCCCTACTCCTCATCGTCTGGATGACCTTCCTGAGCATGGCGATCGGTGAAGAAAAAGATCAGCACATCGCCATTGAACTATTCTATAATCTGTTCCCGAAGCCCGTCAGGAAGTTTTTTGATGTGCTCAACAAGATGATCCTGGCTGTGGTCGGCTGCTTCCTGTGCTTCTTTGGCACAAAGCTCGTAATGAGCACATGGAGCAGCACCCTTGCCGCTACGAAGTGGCCGGCAGGCATGCTGTATCTGATGATCCCCGTGGGCGGCGGATTCATGGCATTTTTTGCAGTGCTGGATCTGCTGGGCTGGAAAAAGTATAAAAATACGAATCAATACGGCGATCAGCTGCTGGAAGCGTCATTGGACGATGGCGGTCAGAGCGCAGCGAACTGATCGACTGACAAAAATAACAGGAGGGTGAATTATGCAGGAATCTGTTGCTGTTTTCTTGCTGATCGGCTTATTTGCCGTGATGATCATATGCCACCTGCCGGTAACGTTTGCCATGGTGATCGCTACCGCAACGACCATGCTGTACCTGAATATCCCGATGATGACCATGGTGCAGCAGATGGCAAAATCCGTCAACTCGTTCTCGCTGCTGGCGATCCCGTTCTTTATCCTGATGGGCGAGATCATGGGTGCAGGCGGAATATCAGACCGACTGCTGAAGTTTGCCAATGTTCTGGTGGGACGTTTCCGCGGCGGTCTGGCCTTTGTGAACGTGCTTGCTTCCATGTTCTTTGGCGGCATTTCCGGTTCTGCGGTTGCAGACGTTTCCTCTCTGGGCAAGATCGAGATCCCCATGATGGAGGATGCCGGATACGATAAGGACTTTTCCATCTGCGTTACCGTTTCCAGTGCATGTCAGGGACTTCTGATCCCTCCCAGTCATAACATGGTGCTGTATGCAATGACCGCAGGCGGCGTGTCGGTCGGCAAGCTGTTTCTGGCGGGCTATGCGCCCGGCATCCTGCTGGGCGTTGCACTGATGGTGCTCTGCTACATTTTTGCGATCAAACGGAACTACCCCAAGGGTGATCCCGTATCGTTCAAGGAAGCTCTGGTCATCACCAAGGACGCTGTTTTTGCCATCGGCGCAATGTTCATCATTGTGGGCGGCGTTGTTGCCGGTCTGTTCACCGCTACCGAGGCCGCAGCCATCGGCTGCATCTACTGCCTGCTGGTGGCAACGCTGGTCTACCGTCAGCTGAGCCTCAAGGATATGGGCCGGATCCTGTACAACACGGTCAAGACCCTTGCCATGATCTACAGCCTGATCGCTGCGGCAGGTGCCTTTGCATGGATGATGGCCTACCTGCGCATCCCCGCAAAGTTTACCGGGATTCTGATGGATGTCAGTGACAACAAGATCGTTGTTCTGCTGCTGATCAATGTTCTGCTGCTTTTGCTCGGCTGCATCATGGACATGGCTCCGCTGATCCTGATTATGACCCCGATCCTGCTGCCCGTTGTGCAGAAGTTTGGCATGGATCCCGTTCAGTTCGGCATCATGCTCATTGCAAACCTGGCTATCGGCCTGCTGACGCCTCCCGTTGGCTCCTGCCTGTATGCCGGCTGTGCTGTGGGCGGTGCCAAGATCGAAAAGGTCACCAAGTGCATGCTGCCCTTCTACCTGACAATGGTCATCGTTTTGCTGATGATCACCTTTATCCCGGCGCTGAGCATGACGCTGCCCAACCTGATGATGTGAGATGCGGCTGACGGAGTGTGACCCTCGGATAAGTCAATTGCGTGCGCTGTATCACCGCCGAGGGAACAGCGCGATCGTCCTGACCCAGCCCATGAACCTTTCGTGGCTGCTGGGGGGCAGGATGCAGATCGGCATCGCAGGCAGCGGCGCGGTGTGCACCGCTGTGATCAACGATGCAGAAGTGGTCTTGATCACCAATAACATCGAAGCACGCCGCCTGCAGGAAGAGGAAGTGGGGGATGTCCCCCGCATCCTTGCCCTGCCGTGGGCGGACGGAGAGCCTGCCGTGCAGGCACAGGCTGAACTTGCCGGAAACGCCCCCCTGCTGGAAGCGGACTGCGCAGAGGAACTGCAGCAGCTGCGCTCCTGCCTGCAGGGGACGCAGGAGCAGGAAGCGGCGCAGGTCGCAGCGCTGTGCAGCAGCGCGGTGGAGCGGGCGGTCCTGCTCATCCATCCCGGCATGACGGAATGGGAAGCTTCCGGCGTACTGTCCGGCTGCGCGGTGGCGAACGGATTGATCCCCAATGTGCTGTTTACGCCTGCGGACGAGCACATTGCACGTTATCGCCACGCGCTGAGCGGCCCGTATCCGCTGAAAAAAACGATGATGCTGTCCATGGGAGCACAGAAAAACGGGCTCTATGCAAGCATTACACGGTTTGTCAACTTTGGCAGACCGGAGGAGGCGTTCCTCTCCGCGCAGGAAAAAACGTGTCAGGTGGCTGCAATGCTGTACTCGGAGACGCGCCCGGGCAAGCAATACGGCACCCTGTTTGCACAGCTGAAACGGCGTTATGCCAAAGTGGGGGCAGGCGAGCAGATCGCTCTGCACCATCAGGGCGGCATGGGCGGTTTCCAGACGCGGGAAAACCGGCTGACTCCGGATCTGCCCGGACAGGTGCAGGCACATCAGCTCTATGCTTGGAACCCATCGGTGACCGGGTTCAAATCCGAGGATATGCTGCTGGTGGGGGAGAACGAAAACCGGATCCTGACCCGCACGGAAATCTTCCCGCACAAGACTTTTTATTATAAGGATCAGGCATGGGATATGCCGCAGGTCCTGATTCTGTAAAGGAGAACCGTTATGAAACAGTATTTCAAACCGCATGAGATCCTGACGAAAAAAGAACCGGCAGACCTTGGCATGGTGTACACCTCGGTACAGCGTGTGGAAGTGGGAGCGGAGCCTGTTGCGCTGGAAAGCGGAGCGGAAGAACTGTGCTTCATCTGCATCGGAGGCAGGGTGGATTATCAGACAGAGGGACAGAGCGGCACGGCGGTCCAGATGGATATGCTGTATCTGCCCATCGAGTCCGGCATCACCTTCACTTCCTCCGAGGGCGGGGTGATGATGCGTTACGGCGCACCCTGTACCCGCAGGACGAAGTTCGGTCACATTCGCTTTGCGGATGTGGACAAGGACAGCCGCCACAAGGTGTATGGAAAGGTGGAAAACGGCACCCGCCGCGATGTGTGGAACTACATTGACGAATCCTTCGATTCCTCCCGCTTCCTCACCGGCATCTGCCATGGCGCGGACGGCGGCTGGACCGCATGGCCGCCCCACGAGCACGGCAGGGAGCGCGAGGAGACGTACGTCTACTTTGGCATGGGCAATGGCTTTGCCGCACAGTTCGTGTACGATGATATGGACCAGCCCATCGTGGCAGCACTGGTGCGGGATGGTGACGTGATCACCATTCCCCACGGCTACCATCCCAATGTGGGCTGCCCCTGCGGCGGCATCACCTACGCGTATGTGATGGTGTCCACCACAGCAGAGGACCGCAAATTTATGGACCTGCGCACGCAGAAGATCTTTGGCGATAAACTGGAGTGATGACCATGAAACAGGCGTTGATCAACTGTCCCTCGCTTGCAAACAGCAGCCTGCTGGAGCTGGAAGAGGATATCCGCCAGTTCTGGAACAGCGGGGTGCGCTGGTTCCATATTGATATCATGGATGGGCACTATGTGCCAAACCTCTGTTATCCGGTGCGGCTGGTTGCAGACCTGAAAGCAAAATACCCGCAGGCGATCGCTGATGTGCATATGATGGTCACAGACCCTGCTGCCTACATCGAACCCCTGCGTGCCGCAGGTGCAGACTATGTCAGCTTTCACGCCGACAGCACCCATTTTGTGATCCGCAGCCTGCGTGCCATCCGCGAAGTCGGCATGAAGGCGGGCATCGTGCTCAACCCCTCGCAGCAGGTGGACGTGATCCGCCCGTATCTGGACTGGGTGGATCTGGTGGTGCTGATGACTGTGGAACCGGGCTTTGCCGGGCAGAAGTTCATGGTGGAGTCGCTGCCGCGGCTGGAAGAGCTGTCAAAGCTCCGGGAGGAAACAGGCAAAGAGTTTCTGATCTCCATTGACGGAGGCATCAATTATCCCAATGTTCAGCCCTGCGTCCGGCGCGGTGCAAACCTGTTTGTCACCGGTGTCTACACGGTGTACCGTCAACCGGACGGCATCCCGGCAGCATGTCAGCGCTTTGAGCAGGAAATGCGGAAAGGTCTGGTGGAGTGATCCGATGAAAAAAGATGTAGCACTAATCACCGGAGCAAGCCGCGGCATCGGTCTTGCGGCAGCACGGCAGCTGGCAAAAGACGGATACCGGGTGGGGATCATCAGCACAGGCCCGCAGGAACGCTACCCCGATGCGGTGGCCGCGCTGAAAGCGGACGGCGCAGAGTTCTACTGGTTCAGCGGAGATCTGGGCAGCAGCGCAGACCGTGCACGCATTGCCCGGGAAGCGGTCCAGACGCTGGGCGAGATCCGCATTCTGGTCAACAACGCAGGCGTGGCACCCAAGACCCGCACCGACCTGCTGGAGATGACCGAGGAAAGCTACGACCGCGTGCTGGGCGTCAACACAAAGGGCAGCATGTTCTTTACCCAGCTCATTGCAAAACACATGATCGGGCTTTCGATGGAAGGCAGGGTCAAGCGCGGCACCATCGTCAACGTTTCGTCCTGCTCGGCAGATGTGGTGTCTTTGAACCGCGGCGAATACTGCGTGTCCAAGGCGGGGGTGTCCATGCTGACTAAACTGTATGCTGCGCGCCTCGCCCCGGAGGGCATTCTGGTGCATGAGGTGCGGCCCGGCGTCATTGCCACAGACATGACCACCACCGTACAGGAAAAGTACGACAGGCTCATTGCGCAGGGGGCGTTTCCCATTGCGCGGTGGGGCACGGCAGAGGACGTGGCAAACGCGGTCTCCCTGCTGTGCAGCGATCAACTGGCGTATACCACGGGCAACTATCTGGATGTGGACGGCGGTTTCCACATTCGTGCCCTGTGATCTGCAGAGCAAAAAGAGGTGAGGAACAGCAAAAGGGCGGATAAAAAGCTTGCTGGTGCAGAAAGGACTGCAAATCATGGAAACGAAGAAATTTACATTCCGGCGCAGCGGTGTTATAATTGTAGGGAGTGGAGCGGCAGGCTTAAATGCCGCGATCGCCCTGAAAAAACAGGGCATACAGGACGTAACAGTGCTTACCGAGGGACTGACCTTTGGGACCTCGCGCAATACTGGCTCGGACAAGCAGACCTACTATAAGCTTACCAGTTCCGGAACCACGCCGGACAGCGTGCGTCAGATGGCACAGACGCTGTTCGATGGCGGCTGCGTGGATGGGGATATCGCACTGGCGGAGGCGGCGGTCTCGACGAGAGCGTTTTTCCATCTGGTCGATATCGGAGTGCCGTTTCCCTGTAACCGGTATGGGGAGTATGTGGGCTACAAAACGGACCACGATCCGTTCAAACGCGGCATTTCGGCAGGTCCGCTGACTTCCAGATACATGACCGAACGGCTGATCGAGGAAGCAAAGGAGCTGGGTGTCCGGATCCTGGAAGGCTATCAGGCTCTGGAGATCCTCACGGCACCGGACGGGGAACAGAAAAAGGCAATTGGTGTGCTGGCGCTGGAATACAAAAAGCAGGAACCGACCTATGCGGTGTTCGGTGCCGCAAATGTGATCTACGCCACCGGCGGCGAAGCCGGAATGTACAAGACCTCGGTGTACCCCACGGCGCAGACCGGAGGCACGGGTCTGGCGCTGCGTGCGGGTGCACGAGGCAAAAACCTTACCGAGTCGCAGTATGGCATCGCATCCATCAAGTTCCGCTGGAACCTCTCCGGCAGCTACCAGCAGGTGCTGCCCTGCTACATCTCCACCGATGAGAACGGCGGCGATGAGCGGGAGTTTCTGGAAGATGCTTTTCCGGATGCGCAGTCCCAGCTCAACGCGATTTTCCTCAAGGGCTATCAGTGGCCCTTTGACCCGCGCAAGACCCGCAGTTATGGCTCTTCGCTGATCGACATCCTGATCTACATTGAAACGGTGCAGAAAAAGCGGCGCGTCTTTCTGGATTATCGGCGCAACCCGCGCTGTGCCCTGACCGATGGCAAAATGGATTACACAAAGCTCAGCGAAGAAGCACTGGAATATCTGCGGGAGTCCGGTTCCATGCAGGAACTGCCCATCCAGCGCCTTGCGGCAATGAACCCCGCCGCCATCGAGCTGTACCGCAGCCACAACATCGACCTTGCCGCCGAGCCGCTGGAGATCGCCATCTGTGCCCAGCACAACAACGGCGGACTGGCAGGAGACTGCTGGTGGCAGAGCAACATCCGCCACCTGTACCCGATAGGTGAGGTGAACGGCACCCATGGCGTGTACCGCCCGGGCGGCACGGCACTGAACGCGGGTCAGGTGGGCGGCATCCGAGCGGCAAGCTACATTGCACACCACGATGCGGCTCTTGCCCCGCCGGACGAGCAGCAGGTGCTTGCGGCAGCCGGGGAACAGATCTGGGCTGCAATGGAGTTTGGCATGCAGGCGCTGCAGCGCGGCGGCAGCTTTGATGTGGCTGCAGAGCGTGCAGCACTGCAGGAGCGCATGTCCTGCTGCGGTGCGGTGATCCGTGGGCGTGAGGCAGTACAGACAGCGTGTGAGGAAGCACTGCAGCAGCTGCATCGCATCGAGAAAGAAGCATCCCTGTCCACTCCCTTGCTTCTGGGACAACTTTATCGGTTACGGGATCTGGCGGTAAGTCAGTTCGTATATCTGTCTGCGATCCGCAATTACATCCAGCAGGGCGGCAGGAGCCGCGGCTCTTACCTGATCTGCGACCCGGCGGGCGAAAAACCGCTGGGATCGTTGCCGGAGATTTTCCGCTTCGTGCTGGAGGATGGAACGATGCTGCAGACCATACAGGAGGTGGAGTATGCGCAGGGCGCGTGCACCTTCTACTGGCGCGGCTGCAGGCCGATCCCGGAAACGACCGAATGGTTTGAAAAAGTCTGGCAGGAATACCGCAAAGGCGCGGCATTCCAGTAAATATTTAAAGTAAAGGCAGAGTGGTAGTATGGTAACCATCAAAGACGTTGCAAAGTACGCAGGCGTATCCTACAGTACTGTGTCACGGGCACTTGCGGACAGCTCGCTGGTGGATGCCAAGACCAAGAAAAAGGTCTTGCGAGCGGCGGAGGAAATGCACTATGTGCCCAATCAGATGGCGCGCAGCCTCAAGGGCGGCAAAAGCCGCACGGTGCTGCTGATCGTGCCGGATTTGACAAATGCCTTCTTCCCCAAGATGGTTACATGCTTTGAAGAAAATCTGCGCAAGCACGATTACAGCATCCTGCTGGGCATCTCGGACAACACCGAAGAGCAGGAGAACCGCTGCTTTGAGCGCGCCAGCTCCTTCGGGGCAGAGGGCATTGTGTGGATCGCCTGTGATGAGAATCAGGAGCGGATCAGTAACCTGATCCGGAGCACCGATGTGCCGGTGATCCTGATCAATCGCGAGATGGATGTGGACGCTGCCTGCGTCACCAACGACAATCGCCGCGGTGCATGTGCTGCGGTGGAATGCCTGCTGCAAAACGGGCACCGCCGCGTGGCATGTCTCATCCGTGATGTGAACCAGCAGCACTTCAAAGAACGCTATCTAGGCTGTCAGGATGCATTCCGAAAATATGGTATCTCGGACGAAGAAGTAACGTATCTGTGCGCGGAAAATACCGGCACAGCATATGAGGAAGCCTGCAGGCTGCTTGCCGCGCCGAACCGCCCCACTGCATTTTTTGTGTTCAGTGACTGGCTGGCGGACAGTGTGTACAGCGCGGCGGCAAGCCTTGGACTTTCGATCCCGCAGGACGTCTCGGTGGTGGGCTACGATGACATTGACCGTGCACAGTACATGCTGCCGGCACTGACCACATGGCACCACCCGATCGAGCAGATCGCCACCGTGTCGGTGGACATCCTCATGCGGCAGATCGACGGCGACACCGCTACCCGCGGCAACCACATTGTGGTGCCGGGCAGACTGGTGGAACGCAATTCGGTCCGGGATCTGACAAAACAAGACAATGAACCAGCCCCGGTAGTCCCGGGCTGAACAGGAGGATTGAATGATGAGAAAGACTGCAATCGTGACCGGCGGAAGCCGCGGCATTGGGTTTGGCATTGCACTGGAGCTTGCAAAGCATGGTTATAACATCGCGATTCTGGACGTGAATGATCTGGAAGATCCCAGCCGTCCGGATTACAAAGAGAACATGGCAAAGCTGGAAGCTGCCGGGGCGGAATATCTGTACCAGAAGGGCGACACCCGTACTGCCGCAGACCGCGAGAGCTTTGTGAAGGCTGTGGTCGAGCGTTTTGGCGAGATCGACGTGCTGGTCAACAATGCAGGCGTGGCCCCCAAGATCCGGCTGGACATGCTGGAGACCACCGAAGAAAGCTTTGATTTTGTGGTGGGCACCGTGCTCAAGGGCACCATGTTTATGACCCAGCTGGTGGCAAATCAGATGCTCAAGCAGCCGTGGGACCCGGAAAAAGAGCCGAAACGGGGAACCATCATCAACATTGGCTCGGCATCTGCCACCGTATCTTCTACGAACCGTGTGGAGTACTGTGTGGCAAAGTCCGGCCTGATGATGCTGACCACCTGCTATGCCGACCGTCTGGCGGCGGAGGGCATCATGGTGCACGAGCTGCGCCCCGGCGTTATTGACACGGACATGACCAAGGTGGTGCACGAAAAGTACACCCGCCTCATCGCCGAGGGGCAGTTCCCCATTGCACGCTGGGGCACCCCGGAGGATCTGGGCAAGGTCGCGCGTCTGGTATGCGATGACGATTTTGTTTACACCACCGGCAACTACATTGATGTGGACGGCGGATTCCATATCCGCCGCCTGTAATAGGCGATGCGGGCGGCGGTGTACGGTGCCGGGGCGCTGGGAACAGTGCTTGGCGCGGCGCTGACCCGCAGCGGGGCCGATGTAGAGCTTGTGTCCCGCGATCAGGAGCATGTGGATGCACTGAACCGCAGCGGGGCACGCATCACGGGTCTGCGGGAGTGGACAGTTCCGGTAAAGGCGTGCACACCGCAGCAGATGTCCGGACGCTATGACGTGATCCTTCTGCTGACAAAGCAGATGGCAAACACGGCGGCGCTGCCCCGGCTGGCAGAGCATCTGGCTCCGGATGGGATCGTGTGCGCCTTGCAGAACGGCATCCCGGAACCGGAACTGGCAGCAGCGCTTGGTGCAGACCGGGTGGCGGGCGGTGTGGTCACATGGAACGCGGTACGCATCGGGGCAGGGCAGGCACGGCTCTCGCCGCCGGAAAGCTCGCTGCATTTCAAGATCGGATCGCTGCCCGGCACAGATCTCCGGAGGCTGGACCCGGTAAAGGCACTGCTGGAACGGTTCTGCCCGGCAGAGCCGGTGGAAGATCTGCTGGGTCTGCGCTGGAGCAAGCTGCTCATCAATGCGGCACTCAGCTGCCCGGCAAGCATTCTGGGCGGAAAATGCGGTGCTGTGTTGGAAGATGCGCGCTGGCGTCGGATCGCGCTGTATCTGCTGCGGGAGTGTATCGCGGTGGGACATGCCGCCGGGGTGAAGTTTGAACCGGTGCAAGGGTACGATTACCCCGCCGAGCTTGCATTTTCTACCCTGCGGGAAGAACAGCAGGTGCTTGCGAAGATGCCGGAGCTGTTTGCACGGAATGCGCCTGCCGTTCCCAGTATGCTGCTGGACCTGCAGAAAAAACGTCCCTGTGAGATCGGAGCGCTGAACGGCTTTGTCTGCCGCACAGGACTGGAACGCGGGGTGCCGACCCCTTTCAATGATACAGCTGTCCGGCTGGTCCGCGAGATCGCAGCGGGAGAAAAAACATTTTCACCGGAACATGCGGCGGAGTTTGCGGCACTGCTGCCGGAGTGATGGGAGGTGCTGATTTTGTCAACATTGGAATTGAACGAAAAGGAAAAAAACGTCCAGTCCATTCCCATGGGACAGAAGGCGTATTATTCCAAGACCATTTCCGAGGCGGATGTCACGCTGTTTGCCGGCATCACCGGCGACAGCCAGCCGCTGAGCACCAATGCCGAGTTTGCCGCAGCGACATCTGCAGGGCGCTGTGCCGTGCAGAGTGAACTGCTGGCAAGCTATACCTGGCCGGTGTCCACCGAGATCGCCAGCCCCGGTGCCGTGACCATTGATCAGGAGCTGACCTTTTATAAGCCTGTCTATGTGGGCGACACCATCACCGTGGTGGGGGAAGTGACCAGAAAGGTGCTCGAAAAGAAATATGTCTATGTCCGCACGACTGTGTACAACCAGAACGATGAAATGGTTGCAGACGGCTATGTGCGGGAACTGATGCAGGTGCACTGAAAGGAGGCGGAACACGATGGAAATGAGCTATCCCCCTAAAATACTGCATGTGGGCGATTTTGCGCTGTTTCCCAAAACGGTGAGCGCCTCGGACGTGACATTGTTTGCCGGAGTGAGCGGCGACATGAACCCGCTGTACCTGAACGAGACCTACGGACAGCACAGCAGCTACAAAATGCGTCTGGTCCCGCCCATGCTGATCGCCAGCATGATGGGCGGCGCAGTAAACCGTCTGCTCCGTCCCTCCTCCTGCCCGGTGGAACGCCGTTTTTCGGTAAGAAAGCCGATGCAGGTGGGCGACACCCTTACGACCCGCGCCGAGGTCAGGGAGATCGACGAAGAAAAAGGGCAGGTCCGCGTGGAGCTGACCGCCTACAACGCCGCCGGTGAGCTTGTGATGCAGGGCGAGTCGGTGGAGGATGTCCGGATGTGCAGAGGAGGCGAGGAGCGTTGACGCAGGATAAGTCGGTCACTGCAAAGTGCATACAGGAAATTCGGGTCGGGGATACCGCCTATGCGGCAAAGACCGTGACCGAGGCAGACGTGATGATGTTTGCGATGCTGAGCGGCGACTATGCACCTCAGCACGTCAGTGCAGCATTTGGCGCAACGATGAGCTACCACAGCCGCATTGCCCATGGGATGCTTACGGTGGGTCTGGTTGGGCCGGTCCTGAACAGACTGTGCGGGGATGCGTCCTGTACGGCGTACCAGAAGGTGCACTTCAGCAGTGCAGTGCTGCTGAACGATACCGTTTATGTCAAAGGCACGGTGACAGCAGTGGACCCCGAAAAGCAGCTGGTCACCATCGAAGCGACCGCGGCACGCAAAGAAATTCTGGAAAAGCTCGAAGCTGGCACCGCACAGAAGGGGGAGCGCCCGTTTCTGTCTGCAGTGTTCCAGCAGAGCCTTGCAGTATAAAGGGAGGAAAAACACCATGGCAGAGATCCATAAGATCAGCATTTATCAGGATATCGAAGGCACCGAGTTCCCGGCAGGCCGCCGTACCCGCGTTCTGGTGGGTGTGGACAGCCCCCTGCAGGCAGAGCACTATGTGGTGGGTACCGCAAATGTCCATCCCGGCGGCGGTGTGCCGGAACATGCCCATGAGACCGAGGAGACCTACATCATCCTGTCCGGCACCGGTGAGATGATCATTGACGGAGAGCCGGTGCCCATCAAGTCGGATGATGTGATCTATCTGCCCCCCATGCAGCGCCATGAGCTGAAGAACACCGGTGACACCGAGATGCGCACGATTTTTGTGTACGCGCCCAAGATGGTGGTGGAGCACTGGGCACAGGAGTCCAAGGGTGAGCTGCCCATGAAGTAAGTCCCGGCGGGGCAGTCCGCCCATCGGGGGACTGCCGCAAAATGGAATGCAGAGCGGAAAAAGCCTCTGTTCTCATGCAATGGAGAACAGGGGCTTTTTGCTTTGCCGGATCCTGAATGGGACAAAGTGCGGCAGAGCGGGCAAATTGGCTGCGCACGACCCGGGTGCCAAACGGCATCCGGCGCTGCCCCAAGGCGGGCAAGTGGGGCGTTGCACGGAGCAAGTGTGAATATATTTCATTCAAACATGAATATTGACACTGCGTTTTCATATACGCTTGCATTTTATGCGTAACGGGTGTATGATGCGTCACATCAGCGAAGTGCGTTGAAAAGAAAACGGAGACTAACTATTAAAAGTCAAGACCCAAAATGAAAAAATCCGTCTGCCGACCGCTGCCCCTGACAAACAGCATTCAAATGCTGAAATCAGAGCAGCGAGGGCGACGGAGAGAACAGCAAAGCAAGCCCAGCCAGCCCTCGCACGAACAGGATAGCATTTGAATGCTTCGGTTCGTCAAGGGTTCGCTGCGCCAGCTAAGTTGTTCTTGGATCTAGCTCAGGCTCAGGAGAAAATCAGGCAGCTGCAAGATATGCCTTGCCGGATTTCTGCAAGGCATAGATCAGCCGCACGAGTTTCTTCATGGCATGGGATAAGGCAACATTGTAGTGCTTCCCTTCAGCACGTTTTTTGGCAAGATATTTAGCAAAGACTGGGTTCCAATGGCAGACATACTTGGTTGCGTTGTAAAGGGCATGTCGCAGGTAGCGAGAGCCACGTTTTTCCATGTGAGCGTAACAGTTTGTGAGTTTTCCGGACTGGTATGTAGATGGAGAGCAGCCAACATAAGCAAGAATCTTGTCAGGAGAACTGAAATTGGAGAAATCCCCGATTTCTGCGAGGATCACAGCGGCGGAGTTTACTCCCATGCCCGGAATCGAAAGAATCGGCGGGTTCAGTTCATCCATGATCTGCTGAATGGAATCTTCGATTTCGTTAATCTCGGAGGTGAGTTCCTGAATGAGTTTAATGGTATGATCACCGATTTGAAGACGCATACAATACCAGTACCGATGACAGGAAAGGAGGCCCACGCAATATGTGTGATGTGCTTGATAAAGTGGAAAACAGAGGCATTGAAAAAGGCATCGTGAAAGGCGAGAGCCGCGGAGAAAACAAAATGGCTTTACTGGTAAAGAAGCTCCTTGACCAGAATCGCATTGACGATGTAAAGAGGGCTTCCGAAGATGAAAAGAGCCGTGCGGAGTTGATGAAAGAGCTTGGAATCAACTGAAAAATTGAAAACCGCGATGTGTTGTTACTCCGAACGCTCTGTAATTTTGGCACCCGCTCAGGCTGCGATTAAGTCTCCCCGGAAATAAAATCTGATAGAATAAAGAAGATAAAAGCTCTTGGCTTCTGTAATGGAGGCCAAGAGCTTTTTGCATCTTGTTTTGTAAGCTGAAAGAGGGTACAATGATAGCAGAAGTATGCACATCGATGAGGTGATAAGATGCTGAACATTTTTTACGGTGATATGAAGAAAACTGTGTATAATACAGCTTCCTATTTCAAATATGATTACGAGGAAGGCTGGATCGTTGACCCGATGGTCAAGGAAATGATTCAGGATGTGGATAAGTCTACCGTTATCGACAGTGGTGTAATTGACAGCCCGGTCTTGGGTAAAATTCCACCGATTGGTTTGTCTGGTGGCGTAAAGACACTGATTTTGGTAAAGTTTGAGCCGGAGAAAGTGTTCAATGTATCGACTTGTGGCGACAACTGTGCAAAGTGGCTGCTCAAAATTGCAGAGCAGGAGGATCGCACGGTGAATTTGCGCCACCTGATGGATTTTGGCAAAAAACCATTTACAATAAAAGTGCTGAATACGAATCAAATCGTTCACAGTATGGAAGAGCTGATTTTGGCCGCAGGTGAGTTTGTGTAAAGGGGCTGACAGAAATGAAAGGCATTCATAAAGTGGTCGTTGGCACAAAGTACCTGAAATATGAATTTGAACTGCGGCGCAACTTAACTATCATTCGCGGGGATAGCGCAACGGGTAAAACGACCCTCGTGGATATGATCCGTACCCATATGAACGATGGAGAAAGTGGGCCGGTCACTCTAAATTGTGATAAGCGCTGCTATGTGGTAGAAGGAAATCTTTGGAAGGGACAGCTCGACAACATTCAGGATAGCATTGTTTTTATCGATGAAGGCAACGAGTTTGTCAAGACCAAAGATTTTGCGCGTGCGATTCAGCAGACGGATAACTATTATGTTATCGTGACCAGAGAGGGTTTGCCTGCCTTGCCATACAGTGTGGAAGAAGTGTATGGAATCCGAACCTCTGGAAAGTATGGGTCGCTGAAACAGAGTTATCATTCGTTCTATCGAATTTACCCGGATAGTACGACTGAGAATATTAAGCCGGAGAAGATCTTGACTGAGGACAGCAATTCGGGTTATCAGTTTTTTGACGCGGTCTGTGCAGAGCATCAAATGCAGTGTGATACTGCAAATGGAAAGTCAAATGTGTTTTCCTATTTGAAGGCGCATAAGGATGAAAAGATTCTGGTGATTGCAGATGGCGCTGCTTTTGGCCCTGAAATGGATAGGGTGTTGCAGTTGGTGCTGACAAGAGAGAATCTGGCACTCTATTTGCCAGAATCTTTTGAATGGTTAGTACTTTCTTCTGGGATTCTGAAAGATACGGAGGTTGCACAGATTTTGCAGACACCGTCTGACTACATCGACAGCAAGGAATATTTTAGCTGGGAGCGTTACTTTACGGCGCTTCTGACGGAGAAAACGGCGGGAACATATCTGAATTATACCAAGAAAACGCTGAATGAGGCCTATCTGAGGGATGGTGTGAAAAACGCGATTTTGGGACAGATGCAGAAAGTCGAATTGAAATAAAATCAAAAGAAAGTGGAATCGTAATGAGGATACAGTATACATTAAAGGTTTATCCGGCAGGGCTTGGGCGCAGCGTATACAGAACGATAACCATCTGTGGTACGGATACACTGGATCAGCTCTGCATGGCGATTTTGAATGCATTTGATTTTACGGCAGAGCATCTGTATGAATTTTGCATGGACAACAAGATGTACAGCGAAGACTGCTATCGATTCAATCCGATGGAAGATGATCTGTTTGACGAAGATGATGCAGAAGGAACCGATATTGCATTGGATGAACTGGGGCTGATTGAAGGACGGAAATTCTCGCTCCATTATGACTTTGGCGATGATTGAATGTTTGCCATCCGTGTGATGAAAATAGAAGAAGTGATAAGACATCGCAAGCCGAAGCTGCTCAGTGCAAAAGGAAGCGTTGAGCAGTACCCAGAGGGAGAAGAGTGATTTCCGAACGCTCTGTAATTTTGGCACCCGCTCAGGCTGCTATTAAAAACCCGAGAGCATAAGGATTTTATGGCGAATTATCGTTAAAAATCAAGCATAAAATAAGGCCCACCGTCAGTTTTGACGGTGAGCCTTATTTATTTGCTCACGTATGAGGTGAATTGCATTTAACACAGGGCTGCTTTCCAGAAGCATCACAGATACACCTCCACAGTCAGGTCGGTCCACGCTGCACGGCGGAACTGGTGGGGAATTTTGTTGGCTTCCCGGTAACGCTTGGCGGTTTCAAAGTCGATGGTGAAGGTGAGAATGCGTTCGAACTTGGAACGTCTTACGGAATCTGGCATGGTTGAAGCGGTAGGAAATGGTCGAGGACGAGCCTATATTTAAGTGCAAAAGTATATAAGGACCCTGCAAAATATGTTCGTCAGACTGATATAGACAAGTTGCCAGAACTGATTAGGAAACTGGCTAAAAGTCGGGGGAGTTATCACGAGAAAAGATGTAGTCGAACTTTTGCGAGTATCACCACCACAGGCGTACCGTATTCTACAGAAAATGCTGGAAGAAGGGGGAATTGTACGAGAAGGCAACACTCGTGCAGCAGTATATCGTATCGCTCAAAAAGATAGGGAAGTAAAATGATAGGCCACTGCTATTTCGAATAATCTGTGATTCCTCGCCTGGATTACTCTCGTGCGTAATTGTGTAAGAGTCTGAAAAAGCAGAAAAACGTATAAAACGCAACAAGCCGCCCTGGTTTCCGTAGCAGGAAGCTGGGACGGTTTTGCATCTTGTTTTGTGAGAGGAAAGAGGGTACAATAATAGAAAAGAAAGCGTATATCAGTCGAATAAGGTGGTAGGCCTATGAAGTTTTTTGAAGCGGTTCCAAGCGAACTTTTCTCGCCGCTGGCTTCGCCCAACCGTATTTTATATGCGGATGCACTGGACGTACTGTACGCAGCATACCAAGAAAACCTGAAAATACGGGAAGATGTCTTGTATTCCATGCTGCGCGGCAGGCTGGAGCAGGAACTGGCGGATGCTACGTTTGAAGATGAAGACATTGACGAAGAGGAACTGAGGGATATCTCTGGCCGCGCCCGTTTTTTGATCCGCAAGCTGTGTAGTAAGGGGTGGTTTGAGAAGGAACGTGGGGATGATTTTGAAGAGTATATCACGATTCCTAATTACAGCAGCCGCTTGCTGGAATTGTTCCACCAACTCCGCGATGATAGCCCGGCTCGTGGATATTCCTATGTGTTCGGAACGTTCTCTGCATTAAAGGTCGCTGACGATAGCGACAATGCTTACGAAAAAATGACGGCGCTTTACAGTGCCTACGATAACACAACGGCACTGATTAGTTTGTTGCAAATGGTCTATCATAACGTAAAGCATTACTTTCAGATGCAGATCGATATGCAGGATGTCAACCAGGTGCTGGCTGCACACTTCAATGACTTCGGACAAAAAGTTGTGGAGGCATACATCCGTCCGCTGAAAATCAAAGACTCAGTGCCGAAGTATCGTGTCCCAATTCAATCTATACTGAGACGGTGGGAAGAAGATGACGCGCTGCTGATGACGATGGCAAATGAAGCATTGCGTGATAAGCGGGGCAAGACATTGGAAGACTGCCGTGCCGATCTGCTGCGGAAAATTTTCTGGATCGAAGAACGCTATGACAATTTAGAGAAGGACTATCTTGAAGAAATTGATACGCAGGTCCGGCGCTATACCAGGGCAGCAACACAGAAAATCGAGAACCTGACGAACCGAGACCAGAGCGTGCGTGGAAATCTGAATGCGCTGCTGACGGCTTTATCCAGAAACCGTAGGGCATCTGAGCTGGTAGACCAGATACAACCAGCGTTTCAATTGTATGAGCAGTCGTTTTTGTCGGAAAAAAGCCTGTGGTATCGCAAGCGCCCGGGTAAACGGATGAAAGCAGCAACGGTGCTGATACAGGATGATCAGGTGCCGAATACGGAAGAACAGGTCAGAGCGGCACAGTTGCTGCAATCGAAATATGGCCGGGCAGCGGTAAATGCTTATGTGCAGGGATGGCTGGGAGATGCTGACATGCGTTGCTCGGAGGAGCTCTCGCTTGAAGAGGACAAGGATTATATCATGAGTTTGCTGGCAATCCTTGGAAGCAAGGATGCATCTGCCGGTTATGTGGTCCAGGAACTCGATGGCATTTTTTGCAAAAATGGCTATTCGATCCCGCAAATGCAGATCCGGAGGAAGGAGAAGAAGCCGTGAATTTCGATTTTGTCACCAATGCAACGACAAAAGAACTGGAACAATTCAAATCTGTCTGCAATCAGCTGCTCAGCCGCACATACATTGTGCGAACCATCTACCAGCCGGGAAAAGGCAGGGTGGATAACCCAGACTATCTTTTTCTATCACGGCACTATGAGGCTGTACAGGAGTACCTGAGCCTGCTGGACTGGGATTTGCGCAGGGATGAACTGAACGGATACTTTTATGTGTTGAACACAGACGAGGCTAACCGTTGCAACCTCAATAAAAAAGAAACGGCGATTTTGCTGGCATTGCGGCTGATCTACGAAGAAAACATGGAGCGTTTGGGTTTGGAGCAGGATGCCGTGTGTACTGTGCGGGATGTGCTGGAAAAAGTGGTGACCGACTATCCCGTTTTTCCGGCTAAGCCGAATATGGAAGAGGTCAAACGCGCGTTTACGGTACTGGAAAACCATTCTGTGATTCAAAGACTGGAAGGAAAATTCAACCAGGGCAGCTGCAAGATCGCAGTACTGCCCACCATTCTCTCTGCGGTCTCCAGCGAAAAGCTGAACTTGGTGGTGTCTGTTTTGAAAAAGGAGGAAACAGATGAAGAAGCTGAAGAAGATCCTGCTGATCAACTGGCTCTATTTCAGTAAGGAACTGATTGAAGTGGGCGACATCAATTTTCTGACAGGCAAGAACGGCGCCGGAAAGTCAACGGTCATCGATGCACTGCAGATCGTACTGCTGGGCGAGACAAATTCCCGCAATTTTAATCAGGCAGCCAACGAAAAATCGCAGCGCACATTGGAAGGCTATCTGCGCGCCGACATGGATGATAACAGCCCGTATTCCCGCCGTGGTAAGGACTTTTCTACCTATATTGTCTGCGAATTTCAGGATGAGATGGAGGGCAGCAGCTTTGTGACGGGCGTTACCTTTGACTGCCACAGCGATGGAAGTTACCGTGATACATTCTTTATTTACACGGGGACACTGCCGGAAAATTGCTTTATTGAACAGGGCGAGGCAATGGAGATTTCTGCACTTCGCCGTTTTTTGAAGCAGAACTATGCTCGGGCAGAATTTTACGATACCCAAAAAGAGTATCGCCGCAACATGCTTGCAAAGTGGAACGTCCACAACGAGCAGGTCCTACGGATGATGAAGAAGGCTGTTTCGTTCCGGCCAATTGTGGATATCCAAAAATTTATTACGGAGAACATCTGCGATATTCCGGATAAACCCAATATTGAGCTGATGCAGCAAAACATCCGGGATTATAAACGGCACGAATTGCTGGCGCAGCGTCAGCAGGAAAAGCTGGATGCGCTGCAGCAAATCAGCAGGCTGTATCAGGAGATGAACCAAGCCATAGACCGCTGCCAGATCCAGAAGTTTCTGGTACGGTGGGCCGAAAAAGAAGCTGCACAGACAGAGATCGACCAGAGGAAATTGGAACGAACTGAATGCAAGGAGAACCTTGCAAATGTGAATGAGCAACGGGAGGAGCTTGAGCGGCAGATCGAACAGAAAGAAACGCGCCGCAGTGAGCTGGAGTTGGCCTGCAGGCAGAGCAACGTTTTCCAGGAGGAAGAGCGTCTGCTCAACATGGAAAAGGCTCTGAGAGATGAGCAGAAAAAGCTGGAACAGGGTTTGCAAAATCTTGAAGTGGAGATTAAGCAGGAAGCACGGCGTTTGCAGAGATTCTGTGAGAAGATACAAGAACTGGAACCGGAAGAACTTCTCATACCGGTGCAGGAAGTGGCGAACACTGTGCAGAAAGCATATGCTGTATTTACTGGTGACGAGAAGGGATTGTTTGCCCGGCCTGTGGAGTTGTTTGAAACGGGGCAGCAGGCAGCGGCCGAATTGTCGGATGCTGTCCGCAGTGCGGCTCATAAAACAGAGGATCGTATTGCAGAGCTGAAGAAGCAAGTCGACCAGAAAAGTGCGGTGCTTGCAAATCTGCGTAGGAACATCAAAGATTATCCCCAGGGGCTTCTGCTGTTCAAAGACCGGCTGGAAAAGGATCTGGCGGATAAAACGGGGCATGCGGTTCCCGTTTATATTCTGGCTGATGTGCTGGAAATGGCAGATGAGCGCTGGCGTGGAGCGGTAGAAGGCTACCTAAATAACCAGAAATATTATCTGCTGGTGGAGCCGGGACGTTATCAGGATGCACTTAACATTTACGACCGGCTGAAGCAGGAAGCAGAGTACCGTGCGTTTGGTCTGGTAGATATCGGAAAACTGCGGGAAAAAGAAACACTTCGACCGCTGCCCGGCAGTCTGGCAGAAAAGGTGGAGACAGAAAACAAGCTGGCACGCAGCTATGTGGACTATCTTCTGGGTCGGGTGATATGCTGCGACACGGCAGAACAGTTGCGTTGCTATAAGACGGCAATTACGGCAGAGGGAATGCTGTATCAGGGCTATGTGGCCCGCGCACTTCGGAAGGGCTGGATGGAAGACGCCTTCATCGGGCGGCGTGCGGTGCAGCTCCGCATCGACCATCTGGAAAAGGAACTGGCCTGTCTGCAGGAAGAGCTGCGGCATTGGCAGCCGCTCCAGAAGCAGCTGACCGGCCTGAAGGAGCCGCTTTTTACCCAAAGATTCGTCCGAATCGATGTGGCGCAAAAGCAGGAGGACTGCCAGCGCGTCCAGATGATCATCAAGGAAATCGCAGAAGTCAAAAATCAGCTTTCTCAGCTGAATTTGTTCTGGTTGGATGAGCAGCGGCGCATCATTGAACAGTTGAAAGAAGAAATCCTTGCATTCAATAAGGAAAAAGATGCGAAAAATGTGCAAAAAGGGAAGTTGGAAAGCCGCATCCATCAGTTGGAATATGAGATCTTGCCGGAAAAATACCAACGGTATGAGGCCATCGAAGATGTTTTGAACGAGGAGTTCACGAAGGAATACCGAGAAACCATCGGCGTTCCCCGCTATCGGCAGGAGCTTGTCCGCTTGAAAAAAGCAGATGTCATCCGCAAGAACTTTGGCGACAGTTTGGCGCAGAGCACAAAGGCGATGGACGGGGCTCAGAAGAAACTGTTTGCAGCACGCAGAGAATATGCAGAACGGTTCAAACCCTGTGCATTCCAGATCGAGGTGATGGATAACACCGAATACGAGGAAGAACGGCGTACTCTGCAGGAAAGCGAGCTGCCCCGATACAAAGAAAAAATTCGGGCGGCACGGGAAAGCGCAATGGAGCAATTCCAGAACGATTTCCTTGCCAAACTGAAATCCAGCATCGACCAGGTGCAAGACCAGGTGCACAATCTGAACAAGGCCCTGCGTCAGGCACAATTTGGCACAGACAAGTACCAATTCCGCGTAGGGCCAAACCCGGATTATTTGGATTACTATAACATGATCACGGCAGATGAACTGATGGAAGGCGAATCCGGTCTATTCGCACTGCCCTTTCAGCAAAAATATGGCCCATTGATTGAAAAACTGTTCAGCCAGATCACAATGGCAGACGATACGCAGCTCAATGCCCGCAAACAGAGCGAACTGCAGGAGAATATCGTCCGCTATACAGACTTCCGGACGTATCTGAAGTTTGATTTGGAAACGACCGATCAGAACGGTTCCAAGCAGCTGCTTTCTCAAACACTGAATATGAAGTCCGGTGGCGAAACACAAACGCCATTCTATATTGCGGTGCTGGCCTCGTTTGCCCAGCTGTACCGCGTCAACGATGCTACCCGTTTTGGTAATACGGTGCGTCTGGTGGTGTTCGATGAAGCTTTCAATAAAATGGATAGTGACCGGATCACGGAGAGTGTACTCCTTCTCCGAAAGATGGGGCTGCAGGCGATCATCTGTACGCCGCCGGATAAGGTCTCGGACATTATGCCCATTGCAGACCGCACATTATTAGTGGACAAATCCGGATACCGGATGCATATCATTCCATTTGGAAAGGAGATGCAGAATGAAGGAAGCACAGGTGATCCTGAACCGTCTGCTGGATAAGTTTGAAAACAGTAAGCATCTTTCTGAACCCAACACATCCAGACGTCGGGTAATGCTGCGCATTGATAAAAGGGAGTTGCCGGAGTATCAATACGAAGATGCAGCGGTTCGGGATGCATACAATGCTGCGGCACGGGAGCTGGAGCGGCAGGCTTTGGTGCGTCTGGAATGGGCGAGAAAGCAGAGCGTTCTCTCCTGCATTGTGCTGGATCTGGAACGGGTCGAACAGTGCTATGAATGCGCCGACAGAGTGCATCCGCGAAAAAAGGCAGAAGAGGTTGCAAACATCATCATGCAGAAGCTGGCAGACAATCCCGTTCCATGGATCGCGGCATGGAGGGATGCTGTATGTGCTCAGGTGCGGAACAGCATGAAAGTGCCGATGTATTGCAGAGAAAACGACGGTCTGCTGCAGGAGCTTTTGCTCACGTTTCAACGGTACGCCACGCTGTCCGGCAGTGTGACGATGCGTGCATTCAGCAGTCAGTGCTTTCACGATACAAAGTATTTTGAGCGAAATGTACGGGAGCTGTTTCTTACCATTGCACGAAAGTACAATACCCAACTGGCGGCGGCCTGTACAGAAGCGGAACTTGGTGAGCGGGATCAGCTTGCATTTCTGGGAATCTATGCCCGCCCGGAGCTTTACGAACTCTCGGGCGATTGCACGATTTTGTTGCAAAAGGGTGAACTTCGACTCAGCGCAGCAGAACCGTATGGATTGGCTCTACCCAGTACACTTGTGTCAGAAATTGTGGACATTGAACTGAAAAACATCTGCTGCATTACCTTTATCGAAAATAAAACGAACTATGATGAATATTTGCTAGCGGAAAAACAGCCGGAAGAACTTGTTGTTTATCATGGCGGCTTTCTGAGCCCGCAGAAGAAAAAACTTTTTGAAAAACTGGCCGCTGCGGCAGGGGAAACCATGCAAATTCGATTCTGGGCGGATATTGATCTGGGCGGTTTTTGTATGTTTGAAAGCCTGCAAACGGTGTTTCCACAGCTTGAACCCATGCGTATGGAAGGGCGCTTTGTGGAACAGTACCACAAAAATGGCCTGAAGCGGCCGGAGCAGTATCTGAAGAAGCTGATGGAAGAGCGGAATGCGGGAAGACATACGCTGTTTGTTGATGCAATTGATAAGATTTTGCAATATGGGGTCACAATCGAACAAGAAACATTTCTGGAGTAGAATTCGTGCGAAGATAAGAACGTACTATCATTCTTCCCAAATGCCCTGAATTTTGGCACTTGCTCAGGCTGCTATCAAGAACCCCCGCAAGTGATTGCGTGAGCGCTTGAAAAAGCACAAATAAAGCAAACGAACCGCCCCGGCTTCCGTAATGGAAGCCGGGGCGGTTTTTATATCGTGGATTATCAATGAATTGATTCCCAATTACGCATCATCCGTCTCGGACAGAGATCTCTTAATGTCGCACTCAATTTTTGCAAGTGGAAGTTGAATCATTGATATGTTCTTGAAGTTGATCAGAGCCTCGACTTCATCGCAGGCCTCAATCGTTACAATGCTATTATCAAGTGATTCGCCCATTTCATAAATTTGCTGCACAGCAGTGGCTAAAGAGTCCGAGACATCGTAAGACAAAGAGAGGCGCTGAATTCGACCATTCGAGAATATAATAGTGGCGGTGTTCAGTTTAGAAGCGAACGCTTCAGAATCGATTTTATAAATATCAATAATGTGGTCGATGGCCCCTACCAGTAATGCGGAAAGACCGTAGTGGGAAGGAGTGTCTCCGACGTCTTTGTATGTCATATAATCATCAAACGCTTCATACACGACCGCCGGAATTTCGCCCTCACTTACAGTGCTGTCCCAATCCATGTCAACAGGAGAGTCGCAGGCCTCATCAAGAAGCACCAGCTCTTCAATTTTATCGCAGTTGATCAGCAAAAGAGAGTTGTCCATACAAGGAATGGCCATATATTTTTCAGTGCTATTTTTATAAACTAGCTGCCGGGTATAGGACGTTATCGGAAACCACAAATATTTTGGCTGACCTTGGACTAAGATGCCTAAGTGTCCCCAAAATCCACCGGGAGACTGGATTGTTGTTGGATCGTTTTTGACAAAGTAATCCATGCTGCTTACCGGAGTTTGAAAATAACCGTCGCCCAGTACACCAGTTACACCGGTTCCAAGGCAATAGGCGACATCTCGCAGTTCTGCGAGGGGGACATCTTCGCCAGCTTCAATTTTTTGCAGTTCATCAATGGAAAGTCCACATCGTTGGCTCAATTGTTGAAGATCGAGGCGGAGTGCATCACGCAACGTTTTAGAGTCAGTGAAAGGGTTGGCGATGCCACCCATCAGTTCACTGGGCGTGAGGGAAAGAAATGCAAGCAGCTTTGAAATGTGCTTTTCAAAATTGGTTTTGTTGGTTACTTCGCCATTTAAGAGCTTATCAAGTGTTGGGCGAGAGATACCTGCACCAGTGCATACATTGCTTTTGGTATATTTGTGACTGCCAATGATTTGGTTTAGCTTGCATCCTACCACATCACGGGAATTAAACAAATCATTCATGTCATACATGGCTATCGCCTCCTTTAATGCAAGTATACGTCGATTTTCCAAATTTGTCAATATTTATTTTACATATTTACACAAAAATATTTGAAAATAGGAGGACGGTGACTGGTTGAAAATTTAAGAGCGACTGAGTATAATAAGACTGTAAAATGCTTTATTCAGGAAAAGAGGTCTGTATGGCAAAGTTTGTACCATTTATTATAAAAACAGACGGCAGTCAGAATATCAGTGTGAAAATCGTGCGCATGAAAAAGTCTGACGCAGTACAGACTGAAAAAGAACCCGTCTGGCAAACAAGCTGGTTGTCAGATTATATTCAGGATGATGCCTTTGAAAAGTATACCTTAAAGACGAGTGATGACGAATTGGTTGCGCTGGCTGCATACGAAATATTGGAAAATGACGTGATGGTTCATATTACCTACATTGAGAGCCAGCCGGAAAGCAATCCGACAATTGTCGGGCATTCTAAAAAGTATCAGGGGATTGGCCGGGTGTTGATTGCGTACGGAATCAAGCTGTCGATTGACCATGAATGCGGCGGGACGGTTACGTTCGAGGCAAAAGTTCCGGAGCTGGCAGAGCATTATGTCCGGGACTATGGAGCTTGTCCATTGCCGAGTTTTGGCGGAGCACCGCGTTATGAACTCTCTGGTGAGGCAGCAATGAACATCTTTGTAACTTACTTGAAATGAGGTGTGTTTGATGAGTGCAAAAGAATATTTTCAGCGTGATGCAGAGCGAGAGACATTTTATCGCACATTTTATCAAATTTGCAGACGCTTTAATGTCACATGGTCAACAGCAACGCCGGAAGTCCGAGCTTTTATTGAGGAAGTTACCCGTGTGACTTATGAACGGGAAAAAGCAAAGCGTAACGGAGTTTCTCTTAGCACAGTGAAGCCGTTCTTTGGAGATACAGCGTGTTAAAGAAACGGCAGATCACTGCTGTGAACGCTCTGTAATTTTGGCACCTGCCCAGGCTGCTATCAAAAATCCCCGCAAGTGATTGCGTGAACGCTTGAAAAAGCACCAATAAAACAAACGAACCGCCCCGGTTTCCGCAATGGAAGCCGGGGCGGCTTTTTATACAAAAAAGAAATCGTTTTTTTGTAGCTTTGATGAATTGGCGCAGAGTCATTGACAGCAGAAGGGCAGAAGCGTATCTTTGAAACAGAAAACGAAACCGGGCTATAAATAGCAGGTTTCTTTACCTTGCGAGGACACTTTCGTTTTGATGAGGCACGACCCGGTGTGCCGCTTTTTTCATTTGCGGAGATAAAATACAAAAAGTACGGATTATAGTACATATTATCTGTTGTGCTCGGTACATGGAAGGCACACACCGGAAAAGGAGCAAAAATGCGAAGGACGTTGAATAAAACAAGGTTTTTGGCCGGTAAAACGGACCCGGAAAATACCAGCCTGTGGTTGCCGCTCTGGATGCATCTGTGGGATACGGCGGGCATCATGGAGCGGCTAGTCCGGCAGTGGCTCCCCGAAAGCGTAAAACGGGCCATGGGCTTTGAGCGCGAGGAAGCGTTGCTCGCACATGCCCGGTTTTTGGGTGGAATCCATGATATAGGCAAGGCTACGGTAGCCTTTCAGGCAAATATCCTGCGCACCCTGCCGGAGGCGAGGCAGCGGCTGGAAACGTTGACGCCGCTGGACTGTCCTGAACAGAATCGCCGGGAGTCGCCGCATGCCCGGGCGGGCGAGGCAGTCCTGCTGTGGGATGACTGCCCCGGCGGGATCGCCTCCATTGTGGGGGCGCACCACGGCAAGCCACAGAGCTGCGCGGCGGTCGATGATCAGTTAGAGGGTTGGGAGAGCAACTACTACCCCAAGGGACAGAAAAAGGTCTGGGAGGACTTCTGGACAGAACTGCTCATGACTGTTTTGCAGGACTGTGGCTTTGACGACACAGCGGAGTTGGATGATCTGAATCCGCAGGAGGAAGTGCTTCTGACCGGACTTCTGATCATGGCAGACTGGATCGCCAGCAATACGGAATACTTTCCCCTGATCCCGGTAGAGGAGTTGGGCAGCATGGAGGATTACCCGGCGCGGGTGGACAGGGCTTGGGAAAAGCTGGCGCTGCCCTTCCCGTGGGAGGCACAGCCGGGCATCGCAGACCCGCAGGAGTTTGCGGTGCGGTTCGGCTTTGCGCCCAATGCGGTGCAGAGGGCTGTTCTGGAGGCTGTGGATACCGCAGCAGAACCGGGCATCCTGATTTTGGAAGCACAGATGGGCGTGGGTAAAACCGAGGCAGCGCTGGCCGCTGCGGAGGTCATGGCCAGCCGGTTCGGGCTGGGTGGTGTCTTTTTCGGGCTGCCCACACAGGCCACGGCAAACGGCATCTTTCCCCGGCTGCTTGGCTGGGCAGACACACAGTCTGAGGAGACGCTGCCGCAGGCTATAAAGCTGGCACACGGCATGGCAGAACTGAACGAGTGCTATCTGCGGCTGCAGGGGCGCGGGGTGCAGTTGGAGGAGGACGCGCAGGAAGCGCATCAGGTGCAGGTACACCAGTGGTTTCGGGGAAACAAGCAGGCACTGCTGGCAAACTTTGTGATTGGCACAGTGGATCAGTTGCTGCTGGCGGCACTTGCCCAGAAGCACGTTATGCTGCGGCATCTGGGGCTTGCAGGCAAGGTGGTAATTATTGACGAGTGCCACGCCTACGATACCTACATGAACTGCTACCTGGACCGGGCACTGGAATGGCTGGGCTGGTACAAGGTGCCGGTCATCCTGCTGTCAGCCACCCTGCCTGCCCGGCGGCGCGCGGAACTGGTCGAGGCTTACCAGCAGAAAAAGGCTGTCCCGGACGCCCCATGGAAGACCAGCTGCGGTTATCCGCTGTTGACATGGACGGACGGCGCAGAGGTAAAGCAGACGGCCATCCCACCAGACGCACCCGGTAAAACGGTGCAGCTGACCACGCTCACAGAGCCGGAGCTGCCCGCGCTGCTGCGCCGGAAGCTGGCAGAGGGCGGCTGCGCGGGAGTGATCGTCAACACAGTCAAAAAAGCGCAGAAGATCGCGCAGCTGCTGCGGGAAAGCCTGCCGGACAAAGAGGTGCAGCTGTTCCATGCGCAGTTCCTGATGCCGGACCGCGCAGCGCGGGAAAACCAGCTGATGGCACGCATTGGCAAGGGCTCTGCACCGGAGCGCCGGAACGACCTGATCGTGGTGGGCACGCAGGTAATGGAGCAGTCGCTGGACATTGATCTGGATGTTCTTGTTACAGAGCTTTGCCCCATGGATCTGCTGTTGCAGCGCATCGGACGGTTGCACCGTCACCGCCGCAGCCGCCCCGCCCCATTGCAGCAGGCCTGCTGCGCGGTGCTGGACACCGGGGAAAATGCCTTTGATGCGGGCAGCGAGGCGGTATATGGACAGTGGTTGCTCTGGCGCACCCGGAAGTTTCTGCCCCGGAGCATCCGGCTGCCGGAGGAAATCTCTCCGCTGGTGCAGCAGGTCTACGGCTGGGAGCGGGAAGCTCCCGGTGGAGCGCAGGGGGAGGAAATGCGCTGCGTATATGAGCAGACGCAGGAGAAAAAGAAAGCGCGCGCCGAGGCGTACCTTGTGCCGCAGCCGGAAACGCACCGGCTGGCGCAGTTGAATACGCTGGACGACTGGATGCAGAACGAGGGTGCCCGCTCCGACCCGGCGGCGCGGGCAGCAGTGCGGGACGGCGACCCCTCGGTAGAGGTGCTTGTAATGCAGTGTCGGGCAGACGGCAGCATCCACTTTCTGCCGTGGCAGGAGGGTGGCAGCGCCGTAGCTGCTGACAGCCCGCCCCCGCCGGAAACGGCACTGAAGATTGCCCGGCAGAAGCTGCGGCTCCCGGCGGTGTTCGGCAAAGCGTGGAAGGTGGATAGGGTCATCCGGGAGTTGGAAGCGGATAACCGCAGCCGCCTTGCGGCGTGGCAGCTGTCGCCGCTGCTGCACGGAGAACTGATCCTGCTGCTGGATGAAAACCTGACTGCCCGGCTTGCGGGCATGGAACTTTGTTATGACCGTGAAAACGGCTTATATTACCAAAAGGAGGAAACGGATGAAGGGAATCGAATTTAACCTGTTGACGGAGCCGTGGGTCCGGGTTCGTCGGCCAGACAATACGGTGCAGGAAGTTTCTTTGACGGACGCACTGCTCCATGCGCAGGATTATGTGGATCTGGCAGGCGAAATGCCCACGCAGGATGCCGCCGTGCTGCGGCTGTTGCTGGCGGTGCTGTTCACCGTGTTCTCCCGGGTGGATGCAAAGGGGAAACCCCAACCGCTGGCACAGAGCGATGATGCACTGGAGCGCTGGAGCGAGCTGTGGCAGCTTGGGCATTTCCCGGCAGAGCCTGTCCGGGACTACCTGGAGCAGTGGAAGGACCGCTTCTGGCTGTTCCACCCGACACACCCCTTCTGGCAGGTGCCGCAGGCAAAGATCGGCACGGAATACGGCGCGGCCAAACTCAACGGTGAAATGTCGGAAAGCAGCAATAAACTCCGGCTCTTTCCACTGTATGCGGGGCAGAGCAAGGAGCAGCTGAGCTATCCGCAGGCGGCGCGGTGGCTGCTGTGCGTGAACGGCTATGATGACACCTCCGCGAAGCCAAAAGGAAAGGGACTTCCGTCAGTAGGAGCCGGGTGGCTGGGCAAAATCGGTTTTATTCAGGCACAGGGCGATAATCTGTACGAGACCCTGATGCTGAACCTGACGCTGCTGCGCGACAGCCGGGAATGCTGGGGCGAAAGCAAGCCCTGTTGGGAATTGGAAGCACCAAAGAGCGCGGAACGGACAGAAATTTGCTGCCCGGACAACCCGGCACAGCTGCTCACCCTGCAATCCAGAAGGCTGTTGCTGCACAGGACAGGGGAGAATGTGGATGGGTTCTGTCTGCTGGGAGGAGATTTCTTCCCCAGAGAAAACGTCTTTGCCGAACAGATGACCATCTGGCGCACGATGCCAATCAAGAAAAATGAACCGGTGGTGTTTGTGCCCTGTCGTCATGACCCGGCTAAACAATTCTGGCGGGAGTTCCCGGCTGTCTTTTGTCAGGACAGCGGGCATCGCCCGGGCGTTGTATGCTGGATCGAAAAGTTGCAGGAAAAGAGATTGAAACTTCTGGATCCCCGCAGAAAGGTACATTTCCGCATCTCCGGTGTCCAATATGGCGATAAGGACTTCTTTGTAAATGATTCTTTCAGCGACAGCCTGACCTTTCAGGCAGGGATTCTGGATGAGATAGGGCGTCCATGGCAGAGTCGGATTGTCAGAGAAATCGAGCGCTGTGAACAGACAGCGGCGCTGGTCGGACATTTTGCGCAGGAACTGGCAATTGCCGCCGGTGACCGGAATGAAAATGCAGGCGGCGCGGTTCGTGCACAATTCTACTTTGCAGTGGATCAGCCTTTCCGGCAGTGGCTGCAGGCGATCGACCCGGAGCAGGACGACCCGGATGAGGCAGCGCTGCGCTGGCAGGCGCAGGCGCGAAACATCGCGGAAAAGCTGGGAAAACAGATGGTGATGGAGGCCGGAAATGCCGCCCTGAAGGGACACCGCATTGTGGTGGATAAGGATAAAAAGACCGAGCGCACCATCCTGTATACCTCGCCAAAGGCCTATAATCGTTTCCGCACAAGGCTTTGGGAGATCTATCCCAAAACAGAACCATAAAGGGGGAATTGTATGAAAACACAGGACGTCAAACTATATGCGGCGCAGCAGTTGCACAGGCTTCAGTCTCTGCCGGACAACCAGCGGCGGGCAGAACTGGCAAAGCTGCGTCGGGGCATCGGCCACGTACCCGGAGAGCTGCCGGAACTGTGGGGAAGCTTTTTGCTGGAAATGCCGGAAAGCTTTCAGGGCCGCAGTGCTCCCTCGGCGGCAGAGTGGGCGGTTTACCTCGCCCTGACCCTGTATGCTATGCATCAGCAGGGGAACGACCAGCCCATGAACCGCCCGGGCAATACGCTGGGCCGGGCGGTGCGGCAGCTGGCAGAGCGGAACACCCCTGCCGGACAGGACTGGACCGAGGCCAGCGTGCTGCGGCGATTCAATGCGCTGGCCACCGCAGAAGAGATCACCGAGATCAGCCACCATCTGCGGGGCATGATCCAGCTGTTGAGCGCGGCAAAGGATGGCGGCATCCCGCTGGACTATCCGCAGCTTGCGGCAGACTTGTATGAATTGCAATGCGCCGACCCGCGATATGCGCAGACCCCCGCCAATGTTCGTCTGCGGTGGGGACAGGACCTGTACCGCGACCCGAAGCCTGCACCGGATGAGAAAGAAAAGGAGAATTGATCATGAATAAGCGCCTGTATGTTGATTTCCACATTTTGCAGACCGTACCGCCCAGCTGCATCAACCGGGACGATACCGGCAGCCCAAAAACGGCAGTGTACGGCGGTGTGCTCCGCGCCCGGGTATCCTCGCAGGCATGGAAGCATGCCATGCGCGCAGCCTTTGCGGAGAATGCTCAGCTGGACGTGGGCAAGCGCACTAAAAAGGCCGCAGAACTGGTAAAGAAGCAGATCCTTGCACTGGCCCCGGAACTGGATGCAGCAGACAAGCTGGCAAAGAAAGCGCTGGAGAATGCGGGCATCAAGTTCGATGAAAAGAGCAAGAAGGATGATACGGTCACCAAGGCACTGTTCTTCATGAGCGCTGCGCAGGCAAAGGCGTTGGCAGAGCTGGCTGTGGAGGGCTCTGCGGATAAAAAGCAGTATCGGGATGCCCTGAAAGCAGCGCCCTCGATGGACATGGCGCTGTTTGGCCGCATGGTGGCAGATGACCCTTCTCTGAACTATGACGCCGCTGCGCAGGTGGCGCACAGCATCTCCACTCATGCTGTGCAGAACGAGTACGATTACTTTACCGCCGTGGATGACTGTCAAGCAGAGGACAACGCCGGTGCAGGCCATCTGGGCACGGTGGAGTACAACTCCTCCACCCTGTACCGCTATGCCACAGTGAACGTGATGGAGCTGGCCGGGCAGCTGGGTGCAGCGCAGGCCGCGGAAACGGTGCGGGCTTTTGGTGAGGCGTTCCTCTTCTCCATGCCCACCGGCAAGCAGAACACCTTTGCAAACCGCACTCTGCCGGATGCGGTATATGTGACCCTGCGGGAGGATCAGCCGGTGAACCTGTGCGGCGCATTCGAGCGTGCCGTGCCCCGCAGTGCGCAGGGGTATGCCGCGCCTTCCAAGGCGGCACTGGCACAGTATGCGCAGCAGATGTACAGCAGCTTTGCCGAGGCCCCGGCGCAAAGCTTTACCGTGGGCAGCGGGCTGGAGGAACTGGCTCCGGCGCAGACGGCAAAGGCGATGCTGGACGCACTGGAAAAGGCTGTCCGGGATGCACTTGCCGGAAATGAGGTGGGGTAATGGCAACGCTGTTGCTTCGGCTGGCAGCGCCTTTACAGGCGTGGGGCGCGGACTCCAAATTTGAGACCCGCAAGACGGGCCGTGAACCCACCAAGAGCGGCGTGATCGGCCTTTTGGCGGCAGCTCTGGGGCTGCGGCGGGACGAGCGCGAAGCACTGCTCCGATTGACCGGGCTGCGGTTTGGCGTCCGCGTGGAGCGGGAAGGGCAGCTGCTGGTGGACTACCACACGGCAAAGACGCAGGATGAAAAGACCTCTTATGTGACCTACCGCCATTATTTGCAGGACGCCGTGTTTCTGGCCGGTATTGAAAGCGAGGATGCCGCCCTTTTGCAGCAGCTGCAGCAGGCGCTGCTACACCCGGCGTTTCCGCTGTATCTCGGCCGCCGCTGCTGCCCGCCTACCCTGCCGCTCTGTCTGGGAGTACGCCCGGGCAGCTTGCAGGAGGTGCTGCAAGCGGAACCGCCCCTGTGTCCGGGACGGCAGAGCCGGATCTTGTTGGACGCCGACCCGCTGGAGCCGGGCACGGCTCCGCAGCGGGATGTGCCGGTGAGCTTTGACCCGCGTCATCGGCAGTACGGCTACCGCTCGGTACGGGAGCTTTGGCAGAAAGTGCCGGACAGCCCGGAGACTACGGAGCACGATCCGTTCCGGGAATTGTAAAAAGGGGGCGAGAGAATGTATTTATCACGGGTAGAACTAGATCCCACCCGCCGCAGCACCATGGCTGCGCTGTCGGCACCGCAAAAACTGCATGGCGCAGTGGAAAGCGCTTTTGCAGGGGAGCGCCGCCGCAGACTGTGGCGGTTGGATCGTCTGGGAGAGCGGTTGTATCTGCTGCTGCTCAGCGAAGATGCGCCAGAGCTGTCCGGCGTGGTGGAGCAGTTTGGCACCGGAGCGGCTGCGGAGACCCGCAGCTACGACCCGCTTTTGCAGCGGGTGGAGCCGGGCAGCTGCTGGCAGTTTCGGCTGACCGCAAACCCCACCAAAAGCTGCAAAGCCCCCCAAAACCACGCAGCGCGGGGAACTGTAGCCGCACATTGCACGACACAGTACCAGAAGCAGTGGCTGTTGGAGCGCGCCGCAAAGCACGGCTTTGCCCTGCGGGAGGAGGAATTTACCGTGACCCGGGTGCAGTGGCAGCACTTTGCCAAGCACGGCACCCGGCCGGTGACCCTGTTGGCAGTGACCTATGAGGGCATTTTGCAGGTGACCGATGCAGAGCAGTTCCGGGCACTGCTGTGTCAGGGCATGGGGCGCGGCAAGGCCTATGGCCTTGGACTGATGACCGTTATGCGCGGAGGAAACTGAGATGGACGAGATGCCGGGCATGATCCGGCCGGACCTGCAGGCGCTGCCGCAGGTGAAAGACCGGATGACCTTTCTGTATCTGGAACACTGCACCCTTGGCCGACAGGACGGCGCAATCACCGTTACAGACGAAAAAGGGATCGTTCAGATCCCGGCGGCGGGCATCTCGGTGCTGCTGCTGGGGCCGGGTACACGGGTGACCCACCGTGCCATGGAACTTATGGGTGACACGGGCGTGGGTGCTGTCTGGGTAGGTGAGCACGGTGTGCGGTATTACGCCCATGGCCGTCCCCTGACCACCCACTCGCAACTGTTGCTGCGGCAGGCAGAGCTTGTCAGCAACACCCGCAAGCACCTGGATGTGGTACGCAAGATGTATCAGCTCCGTTTCTCGGACGAAGATATCTCCCGGCTGACGATGCAGCAGCTGCGGGGACGCGAGGGCAGCCGTGTGCGGCAGGTATACCGCAAAGCTTCCAAGGATACCGGTGTTCCGTGGAGCGGCCGACTGTACCGCCCGGAGGATTTTGCATCGGGAGATGCCGTCAATCAGGCGCTTTCTGCCGGGCACGCCTGTTTGTACGGTCTGGCGCACGCGGTGATCGTGGCATTGGGCTGCGCCCCGGGTCTTGGCTTTGTTCATGTGGGGCACGAGTGCTCCTTTGTGTACGATATTGCCGACCTGTATAAGGCCGAGGTGACCATTCCCATCGCCTTTGAAGTGGCGGCACAGGCTCCGGACGACCTGCCGGCCGTAGTGCGCCGCCGGGTGCGGGATGCCATGGTAGAGCATCATATTTTGGAGCGCATGGTGCACGATATCCGGTATCTGCTCCTGAATGCGGATGAGCGGGAACAGGAGCCGGAAGCTGTTTATCTGTGGGACAACAAAGTGGGCACTGTGGCCAACGGCATCAATTATTTTGAAGAAGAGGGTGATGAAACATCGTAGTTCTCACCATGACGAACTGCCCGCCAAAACTGCGCGGGGATCTGTCCAAATGGTTGTGCGAGATCAACACGGGCGTTTATGTAGGCAATGTGAGCAGCCGCGTGCGGGATGCCTTGTGGGAGCGGGTGTGTCAGAACCTGAAAAACGGACAGGCAACACTGGTGTTTACCACGGCGGGAGAGCAGCGGATGGATTTTCGCACCCACAATACCGCATGGGAAACCGTGGACTTTGACGGGATCAAACTGATGCGACGACCGCTGCCGCAGGCCGAACAAAACCAAATCGACCTGAAACCCGGGTTCAGCAAAGCGGCACAGCAGCAAATGGCGCGGAAAGCGGGCAGAACAAAGCCGAGCACAGGCAATTACACCGTGATCGATCTGGAAACCACCGGCCTGAAAGCCGCGTCCGATTCCATCATCGAATATGGAGCGCTGCGGGTCCGGGACGGTGTACCGGTGGAGGAGCTGACCATGCTGGTCTGCGTGGAAGAAAACGTTCCGGCAGAGATCACAGCCCTGACAGGACTCAGCGCTGCGGAATTGCAGCAGGGAACAGAACCACGGGAAGCGCTGAATAGCTTTTTGTTGTTTATTGGCAAAGACCCACTGGTGGGACATAATATTGCCTTTGATCTGGAGTTTCTGCGCATGACCTGCAAACGATATGGCTTTCCGGCACCGACCAACCGCCAGATCGACCTTGCACAACTTGCCCGCCGAAACCTTGCAAGGATCGCAAATTATAAGCTGGTGACGCTGGCACAGCATTTTCAGCTGGCAGAAAAAGTGGAGCATCGCGCCCTGCCGGACTGCCGTCTGATACAACAGGTTTATTGCAAACTGAAGGAAACAGCGGTACAATAGCAACAGGAGGCACGGTGCTACGGGATCTTTTTAGTCTTTTCCCCGCATACGCGGGGGTGATCCCAGACGTGATGTTAATTCCATGTGGACAATGCACTTTTCCCCGCATACGCGGGGGTGATCCCGTTTCTTTATCGTCTTTTAGTTCTATTACTGGCTTTTCCCCGCATACGCGGGGGTGATCCCTTTGGTGGAGCAAAAAAGAACGCAATAACCATCTTTTCCCCGCATACGCGGGGGTGATCCCGTCCGAGATGCGCAGCAACTACGCACAAACGCCTTTTCCCCGCATACGCGGGGGTGATCCCGACCGCACCGGAAGGCGGATGGAACGTTGGAACTTTTCCCCGCATACGCGGGGGTGATCCTGGTTTAGAGACGAAAACCTTCAGCAGCCTGTAACTTTTCCCCGCATACGCGGGGGTGATCCCGTGGACATGTCCCACGCATACAAGGACTATGCCTTTTCCCCGCATACGCGGGGGTGATCCTGGCTTTGAAGCGGGCATTCTGGCCAAGTCCACCTTTTCCCCGCATACGCGGGGGTGATCCCCCACCGCATGCCTGCGTGTCATAGTTTCCATTCTTTTCCCCGCATACGCGGGGGTGATCCCACGGACGTGCAGGAAAGAACGACCGATATTCGCTTTTCCCCGCATACGCGGGGGTGATCCTTACGGCATTCTGGCGGACGCAGTGGGCGACTACTTTTCCCCGCATACGCGGGGGTGATCCTACGGCTGATGCTATGGGCGGTGCGCAAAGGCGCTTTTCCCCGCATACGCGGGGCTTACAAAAAAGAACCACGGGCGCAACGGAAAGTGAAATGATATTTCTGGAAAGGAGAACTCTGCAATTTTATCGCCCGCCCAGGCTGCGATCAAGAATCCCCGCAAGTAATGGCGTAAGGGCTTGACCCGACACAAATAAAGCATAACAAACACCCCTCGGTTTCCTGCTGCGGAAGCCGAGGGGCGTTTTGCGTATTAAGGGTGGAACGAATGCGCACTGTGATTTTATTCGGCCTTCAGGCGGAGCAAAGTGCCGGACTTTTCAATGCGGTAAAAACCTGCGCTGCCGTCCACGCCGAACTGCAGCTGCAGCTTGAGCGAAGAGTGCGACAGCGCGCGCACCGAAGGCGCGATCCAGTGCACCAGTGCCAGCAGCAGCGGCAGGGTGACGACCAGCTCAGTGGCATCCTGCAGCGCGGTGCCGCCTGTCGGGAACAGCGCAATGACCAGCAGTGCGGCCCAGCACTTCACAGTAGAGCAGCTGGTCCAGATCGATGCGGGAGATGCCGGTCTTGCAGCGCAGGATCAGGCTGCGCTGGTCGGCGCGGCGGCACTCGGCGATCACCGAATCCGTCAGACGGAAAAAGCTGTCCTCCCAGATGGGCTTGATCTGGTAGAAATAGGCACCCACCACATAGGATTCCACTGCAAACTCGGCGGAAGAAGTAAGAAAGATGATCTTGACGACGTTATCGTACTGCCGGATCTCCTTGGCGGCGGTAATGCCGTTTTCGGCCGGCATGATGACATCCAGAAACAGGATATCGTACCGGGTGCCCTTTTCGATCTCGGCCAGCAGATCCAGCGGGCTGTGAAAGACTGTGCACTGGATCTGGACACAGCGCTGGGCGCGATATTTTTCCAGCAGGGCAGAGAGCTGGTCCAGAACTGTCTGGTCATCGTCGCAGAAGGCGATCTGGATCATAACGGGTTTAACACATCCTTTGCTCGCGTCAGCCAGAAATTACAGCTGGGCCTTGCCCATGCAGTAGGTCTGCAGCACATCGTAGTTGTCGTCCAGCACCACAAGGTCGGCATCCTTGCCGATCTGGATGGAACCCTTGCGGTCATCCAGATGCAGGCAGCGCGCCGGGTTGATGGTGCAGGCGTTCAGTGCATAGTTGAAGGGCACCATGGCCTCCTCCACCAGAATGCGCAGGCCCTTGTTGATGTTCAAAGTGGAACCGGCCAGCGTGCCGTTGTCCAGATGGGCACTGCCGTCCGGGTAGATGGTGATATGGTTGCCGCCAAAGATGTACTCGCTGCCAATGGGGGTGCCCTTGGCCATCAGTGCATCCGAGATCATGATGGCGTAATCCGGGCCTTTGCTCATGAAGTAGTTGTTCAGGGCAGCAGGGGTGGAGTGGCAGCCGTCGCAGATGATCTCGCCGTACATGGTGCGGATGCGGTAGGCTGCGCCCACCAGACCGTTGGCGCGGTGGGCGAAGGGGGACATGCCGTTGTACACGTGGGTCATGGAGCGGGCACCGTTGGCATAGGCCATCACGGCCTGCTCATAGGTGGCGGCACTATGGCCGATGCTGACCACCACGCCGTGCTCGGTCAGGTAATGGGTCAGTGCAAACCCTTCGTCGTGTTCCGGTGCAAGGGTCACATAGCGGATGTGGCCGCGTGCTGCCTGCTGGTAGTGCTTGAACTGCTCCACGCTGGGCTTTGCGATGTACTCCGGAGGCTGTGCGCCCTTGTACTTCATATCGAGGTAGGGGCCTTCAAAGTGGATGCCAAGGATCTCGGCACCTTCGTAGCTGCCCTCCATCACGTCGGCCACATTGGCCACGGCGTTGGTCAGCACCTCCACGCTCTGGGTGACGGTAGTGGCCAGAAAGCTGGTCACACCCTCAGAGACGATATGCTTTGCCCAGTAGCGCAGGCCCTCCGGCTTTGCGTCGTTGGTGTCGAATTCGTAGGCACCATGGCAGTGGATATCCATAAAACCGGGCACGATGCGCTTGGAGCCATAGTCCACATCGGCCTGCTTTTCACCATAGGGGAAGATGCCGGTGATCTTGCCCTGCTCCAGCTCGACTGCGGCAGAAATGAACTGGTCGGCGATCCATACTTTTTTGCTCTGGATGATCATATAATCAGCCCTCCGATATCATCATAAAACCTGCATATGCTGCACACGACAGCACAACCATTCTACAGAAAAGTATAGCATTTTCTGGCGGGAATAACCAGCCTTCGCGCGCCTTTTCAAAAAAATTAAGCTGGAAAATGAAAAAACGATCGCAGCTTGCACAAAGAAACAGCGTAAAATCAGAAACCCGGAGCCTTTTTGAGCCGTTTTGGCCGAAAAAAGGTTCCGGGTTTTGTGCATGATCTTTTCAGAGAGCTGTTTTGCAACAGCCCCTTAATATGAAGTAAGCCCCAGGCTTACATCCAAAGCCTGATCCACACGTTTCTGATCTTCCGGCGTGATCTGCCCGGCCCGCTCCCGCAGGCGGTGCTTATCCAGCGTGCGGATCTGCTCCAGCAGCACCACGCTGTCCTTGGCAAGGCCGGTATCCGCTGCCCGGATATTGATGTGGGTGGGCAGGCGGGCTTTGTCCAGCCGGGATGTAATGGCCGCAGCGATCACGGTAGGGCTGTGCCGGTTGCCGATCTCGTTCTGCACGATCAGTACCGGGCGCACGCCGCCCTGCTCCGACCCCACCACCGGCGAAAGATCTGCGTAAAAAACTTCTCCTCTGTGTACCTCCATGGAATCTCCCTCCCTGCATTTGGAGGATGCGCCCCGCTTATGTGATGCGTCCGGCGCATCTTCGTCTGATCTCAGTATGAGCCGGCTGCGCGCCGGTTATGCAGCGCAGGGGATATTCCATTGTATGCACAAAGGCTTATAGAGTTTCCAGTGTGCAGAAGGCCAGCGCCATGCCGCCCTCGTGGCTCAGAGAGAGCCGGGCGGCAAGGCCATGGGCCTGCATCCATTCCGCCGTCTGGCCGGAAAAATGATAGGCAGGTGCACCGCTTTCCAGCCGGACAGCCTCGATCTCACACAGAGAGAACGGCTCCCGCAGGCCGGTGCCTGCCGCCTTTAAAAAGGCTTCCTTGGCGGCAAAGTTGGCTGCGGCGCTGGCAAGCCGGTGGGCAGCGCTGCGCCCGGCGGGCAGTGGTTCGTCAAGGCTCAGCGCAGCGCGTTCGGCCTCGCCGTACACCCGGCGGATAAAGGCTGCAGCGTGTGCGCCGGTAAGGCTTTTTTCCAGATGCGCGATCTCGCACAGGTCGCAGCCGATGCCATACAGCATAAAGGCCCTCCTTCTGCCGCATTTGCGGCGGTGCAGGCCGTCAGCCTGCAAAATCAGGACCGGAAATTTTATGCAAACTGTGCAAATCCGGTCTGTTTAGCTTGAAGTTTCCTCGCAATTCGTGTACAATGAATGTAGTTCTTCCTAAGGGGGTGTATTCCGTGAGTGGCGAGACCGCTATTTTTTCGATCCACGACAAAAAGGACTATGAGATCCATGAGATCGTACAGCAGGTGTACGATGCTTTAAAGGAAAAAGGCTATAATCCGGTCAATCAGCTGGTGGGCTATATCCTGTCCGAAGACCCCACCTACATCACGACCTATAAGAATGCCCGTTCCATGATCCGCAAGGTGGATCGTGACGATCTGCTGCAGGCCATGCTGCGCAGTTATCTGAACGTCTGATATCGCTTGTCTGCTCATGCCCCGCCGTCGCTATGATGGCGGGGCTTTTTCATAATAGAATGTAGCTGCCGTTTACCGTTACAGCCCCTCCGGTGAAAACGCAATTCAGAAAAATCCGCAGATCTTTCTGAATTGCAACTATATAAAATAAAATTTTCGCTGAAGAGGGCCAGAGCGAAACGGAGGCCATTCCAACCGTTACGGCCGGAACGGCAGCGTAAAGATCTGGTTTACGACGACCTCATATTCCCACGGTTCCCGCGCCTTGCGCAGCTGCTTTTCCAGCTTTTCGGCCCCCTCAAACTTGTGAATGAGGTAGAACCAGTGTCCCTTCATGCGGCTCACCGCGCACCCGGCGCTGCCGAACAGTTCGGAGTATCCGTGGTAGAGGTCGTCAAGGTATCCGCGCAGCTCTTCCCGTGCGGCCGGTGCGCCGCCGCGTGCTTCACGGAAGAGCGCCGGGTCCGCAATGATGCCGCGCCCCACCATGATGCCGGACAGCTGCGGATACTGCGCTTCCAACGTGTGCAGGTCCGCAGCGGTGGTCACATCGCCATTGTAGCACACGGGCATCCGGCACCCGGGCAGGGCGGCAGCAAAAGCGGCACGGTCGGCCTGCCCGCGGTAGAGCTGGCGCATCACACGTGGGTGGATGGTCAGCTCACAGATGGGATACCGGTTATAGATGTCCAGAATGGCAGCAAATTCTTCCGGCTTTTCCACGCCCATCCGAGTCTTGACCGAGATAGGCCCTTCCGCATTGGCAAATACGGCGGCAAGAAAAGCGTCCAGCTTGACGGGGTCGCGCAGCATCCCGGAACCCTTGCCTTTGGCGGTGACGGTGCCGGAAGGACAGCCGAGGTTCAGGTTCACCTCGGTGTAGCCAAGGCCGCGCAGCTCGCCGATCATCCATGCGGCAAGTTCGCCGTCCTTTGCCAGCAACTGCGGGATCACCGGTGCGCCGGGGTTTGCCGCAGGGGCAAGCTCGGCCATCTTCTTTTTAATGAGCACTCGGTTCTCTGGCGGGGAGATGAAAGGGGCATAGTAGCGGTCGGCATTGCCAGCAGGGCCGAACCATTTCTGGTGTGCCTGCCGCCACACCCGGTCGGTCAGGCCCTCCATGGGGGCAGCATAGTAATTCATGGGCAAATCTCCAAAGTGTTTGATAGGGATATTGTAACAAAAAACTCCCGCCCTGTGAAGTCACAGAACGGGAGAAGCGAGCTTTTTGAAAGATCAGTCTGCAAACAGCGGGGTGGACAGATAGCGGTCGCCGGTATCGGGCAGCAGGACTACGATGTTCTTACCGGCATTCTCCGGGCGCTTTGCCAGCTGCAGGGCAGCATAAACAGCAGCACCGGAGGAAATACCCACCAGCACGCCTTCCTTGTGGCCGATCAGACGGCCGGTGGCAAAGGCATCGTCGTTCTCCACGGCGATGATTTCGTCATACACCTTGGTGTCCAGTACGTCCGGCACAAAGCCCGCGCCGATGCCCTGGATCTTGTGTGCGCCTGCGGTGCCCTTGCTCAGCACAGGAGAGGAAGCAGGCTCTACAGCCACCACCTTGACGTTCGGGTTCTTGCTCTTCAGGTACTGGCCCACACCGGTCACGGTGCCGCCGGTGCCCACGCCTGCCACAAAGATATCCACCTTGCCATCAGTATCCTCCCAGATCTCGGGGCCGGTGGTCTCGATGTGGGCCTGAGGGTTGGCCGGGTTCACGAACTGGCCGGGGATGAAGGAATTCGGGATCTCCTTTGCCAGCTCATCGGCCTTGGCAATGGCACCCTTCATGCCCTTGGCACCCTCGCTCAGCACCAGCTCTGCACCGTAAGCCTTCATCAGCTGGCGGCGCTCCACGCTCATGGTCTCGGGCATCACGATGATGATGCGGTAGCCCTTGGCGGCTGCCACAGCGGCCAGACCAATGCCAGTATTGCCGGAGGTAGGCTCAATGATCACGGAACCTTCCTTCAGCAGGCCCTTTTCCTCGGCATCATCGATCATCTTTTTGGCGATGCGATCCTTGACAGAACCGGCCGGATTGAAGTATTCCAGCTTGGCAATGATGTGGGCAGGCAGCTCCTGCTCCTTTTCAATGTGGGTCAGCTCCAGCAACGGAGTATGACCGATCAGCTGATCTGCGGCAGTATAAATCTTGCTCATTGTAGTTTCCTCCCTGATACAGTTATGGGCACATGTGCCCTGCTGGACGACCTGGTTCCAAAACCTTTATACCAACATTGTTTGTGGGTTTGATGGTATTATAGACCCGTTCTGTGCGGTTGTCAATGGATTTTTTGAAAAAAGTGGGATTGAAATATTATTTACCCTGTTGTATAATAGGTTAAAAACTCAATCTATAACCAACAAAGGAAGTACACTATTATGATCGTGTCCACCAAAGGGCGCTATGCACTGCGCGTGATGATCGACCTTTCCGAGCATCAGTCTGAAAAATATGTCCCTCTCAAGGAGATCGCTGCCCGGCAGGAAATCTCGGAAAAATATCTGGAAAACATCCTTAAGGTGCTGGTGCAGAACGGCTTTCTGGAGGGCTTGCGCGGCAAGGGCGGCGGCTACCGGCTCACCCGCAGCCCGGATCAGTACACCGTGGGCGAGATCCTGATGCTGACCGAGGGCAGCCTTGCGCCGGTGAGCTGCCTGACCCCCAATGCCACCCCCTGCTCCCGCATGGCAAACTGCCGCACCTACGAGATGTGGAAGGGGCTGGACGATCTGATCTCCAATTATTTCGGCAATATCACGCTGGCCGATCTCGCCCGGCCTGATCAGGCCGGGAATGATTATGTGATTTAATATGGCTGCTACGGATTATATTATATTTGGTGCGGTCTTGGGTGTATTTTTTCTACTTGTCCTGTGTGTCCTTTCTGTCGTTTTCTGGCAAGATAAAGGGCAAGCAGGGGAAAATCAGATCCATCAAAGTTTGAATCGGTTGGAAGGGCAATCCGCAATTCTGCAAAATTGCTATCTTCCCCTAAAGAATTCCGGGACAACAGAAGTGGATCTAATCCTGATCCATGAATCCGGTATTTATGTGATCGAATCCAAAAATTACAGCGGATGGATTTTCGGAAGCGAGAGTCAACGATACTGGACACAGAGTTTACCCGGCCATAATGGGACAGCAGAAAAGCATCGATTTTATAATCCAATCTGGCAAAACAAGACGCATATACAATGCTTAAAAAACTTATTGAATGATAATACCATTCCCGTTTATTCTTATATCGTATTCGGGAACGGTTGCGAGTTAAAGAATATTACGTTAACACGCAACAGCTGCCATGTGATTTATGAACGGTATCTAGTGCAGGATATCTCTGAGAATGCAAAGCTTTGCGGAAAATGTTTATCAGATGAAAAAATAGCCACTCTTTATGCATTTTTGAGCAATTTCACTGGTGCATCAGATGAACAGAAAGCAAGACATATAGAAGAGGTTCGCGCAAAACACTACCCCATTATCCAACCAGATGGAACATGGACATGTCCGCAGTGCGGAGGACGGTTGGTTCCTCGGGTAGCCAGACAGGGTTCTGGAGCCGGAAAAACATTTTGGGGCTGTTCGAATTATCCAAAGTGCCATTTCATCTATAATGAATAGTCTTTTGACGCACCGGAAAACCGGTGCGCCTTTTTTTGCACAGTTCTCGGCAAAATGTGCAAATTTTCTTATCCAGAATCACGGTTGATGGATTGGGGCAGGTGCGGTATACTTTACCCTTGATGTGTCCATTTACGCTTTTGATCGAGGAAAGGGGAACTTTACTACGAAATATATTTTTCAGTTTGCGCGCATTCTTGCGTTTTGTTTTTTGGGCGAGATCCTTCATGTAGTGCTGCCGCTGCCGGTCCCGGCCAGCGTCTACGGTCTGGTGCTGCTGCTGGCAGCGCTGAACTTCAAGCTGGTAAAGCTGGACGATGTGAAAGAGGTGGGAACCTATCTCACAGGCATCTTTCCGCTGTTGTTCGTGCCCGCTGCCGCCGGTGTGATGGAACTGTGGGCAGAGATGGGCGAGATGCTGCTGCCCATCCTCGTTGCCATTATCCCGGTCACTGTGCTGGTGATGGTGAGTGCAGGCAAGACCACGCAGGCCCTGACCGGCCGCAAGAAAAAGGAGGCTGACAATGACGCAGCTGCTGAATGATTTTTTGTCCGGCTCCGCAGCATGGGGCGTTCTGCTTACGCTGGCCGCGTTTGCACTGGGCACCCTTATCAATAAGGTGACAGGCAAAGCCATTTTTAACCCGCTGCTGCTGGGCAGCATCTTTGTGATCATCTTTCTGTCGGTGTGCAGCATCCCGTATGCGGACTACAAGGCCAGCGCGGCACCGGTGAACTATCTGCTGCTGCCCGCCACCGTGGCACTGGCCATTCCGCTGTATGAAAAGATCGACCTGCTGAAAGAGAATGCCGCCGCCATCATTGCGGGTATCTCGGTGGGCACGCTGGTGAGCCTTGGCAGCGCACTGGCGCTGGCACTGGCGCTGGACCTGACCCGTGAGCAGTATGCCACCCTGCTGCCCAAGTCCGTGACCACCGCCATCAGCATGGATGTGGCCGCTGAGCTGGGCGGCATTGCTGCCCTGACCGGTGCGATCGTCATTGTTACCGGCATCGTGGGAGCGCTGCTGGCTGAGACGGTGTGCAAGATGTTCCACATCACCGACCCCATCGCCAAGGGCGTGGGCATCGGAACTTCGGCCCATGCCGTGGGCACCAGCAAAGCCCTGCAGATGGGCGAGGTGGAAGGTGCCATGAGCGGCCTTTCCATTGCGGTGGCCGGTGTGCTGACCGCAGTGCTCTGCCCGGTGTTTGTGAACCTGATCCGGTAAAGGATTTAAAATAGCCGCTCTGGCTTTTTTCAGTAGAATTTATTTATTGATCCGGGAACCTCAGTTTACAACAAAAATGAGATAGGCAACCCCTTTCGGGGGAGTCTATCTCATTTTTTTGTTGAGGCTGTTTTTATACGCCGCTGTGTTCCCGTTCATCCTTCAGGATGGCCGTCACGCTCTGCATGGTGCTTACTGCACGATGCAGTTCTTCGTCGCCAAGCTCTGCACGCAGGCGGGCGTAACAGCGCTGCATGAACGCGCGCTCCTCCGCCATCAGCTCCACAGCCTTGCTGGAAAGCTCCACATAGGTGCGGCCCACTTCACGGTCGGTCTTCCATGCCACAAAGCCATTGTCCTGCAGCTTTTCAACGGCCTTGGAAAGCTCTGTCACCTTCAGGCCCATAACGGCAGCAAGGTCAGCCAGATAAACCTTACTGTCCGGGTGCTGTTCGGCCTGCATCTTGATGTAATATAAGATCAGGTAATCCGCCCGCTGGATGGTGCTGAACACCTTGTCGATATCAAAATTGTGCAGGAAGAACCATTCTTCCGGGTGATGTTTCAGTTCCACGCTCATCATGCATCCTCCCTGTTATTCCCGCTCATTGCGGCGGATATATTCGTGGGTGCCGCCAAGGCTCTTGTAGGCCGGGCGGATGATCTTGTTTGCGCTGAGCAGCTCTTCAATGCGGTGGGCGCTCCAGCCCATCACGCGGGCCACGGCGAACAGCGGCGTGTACAGCTCCATGGGGATGCCCAGCATATCGTACACAAAGCCGCTGTAGAAGTCCACATTGGGGCTGACACCCTTAAAAATTTTGCGCTCCTCCGCGATCAGCTGCGGGGCCATGTGCTCGATCTTGTTGTAAAGGGCAAGGTCCTTGTCGCGGCCTTTCTCGTGGGCCAGCTGTTCCACATAGCCCTTGAATACCACCTCACGGGGGTCACTGAGGGAGTACACCGCGTGGCCCATGCCGTAGATCAGGCCTTTGCGGTCAAATGCTTCGCCGTGCAGCAGTTTTTTCAGGTAGGCTTCCAGCTCTTCATCGTCCTCGGTGTCGTGCAGGTTTTCGCGGATGTTCTGCATCATCTGCATCACCATCAGGTTGGCACCGCCATGGCGCGGGCCTTTGAGGGAGCACAGGGCAGCCGCCATGGCCGAGTAGGTATCGGTGCCAGACGAAGTGACCACGCGGGTGGTAAAGGTGGAGTTGTTGCCGCCGCCGTGCTCGGCGTGCAGCAGCAATGCCACATCCAGCACGCGGGCTTCCAGCTCGGTGTACTTCATATCCGGGCGCAGCATCCGCAAAAAGTTCTCTGCGGTGGAAAGCTCCGGGTCCGGCCGGTGGATGTACATGCTGCCGTCTTTTTCGTAGTGGTTATAGGCATGGTAGCTGTACACGGCCAGCATGGGGAAGATGCCGGCCAGCTGGATGCTCTGGCGCAGCACATTGGAAATTTCCAGATCACCGGCCTTGGGGTCGTAGGATGCCAGTGTGAGCACGCTGCGGGCCATGGAGTTCATGATATCGTGGCTGGGGGCCTTCATGATCACATCACGGGTAAAGTTGGTGGGCATGGTGCGGCACTCGCCCAGCACGCGGCAGAACTCTTCCAGCTTTTCCTGCGTGGGCAGCTCACCAAACAGTAGCAGATAGCCCGCTTCCTCAAAGGCAAAGCGGCTGCCGGACGACCCGCGGATCAGGTCTTTCACGTCGTAGCCGCGGTAGAGCAGCTGACCGTCGGCAGGCTTTTTCACCCCGTCCACATACTGGAAGGCGCGGATATCGGAGATATTGGTCAGGCCCGCCAGCACGCCCTTGCCGTTTTCGTCGCGCAGGCCCGCTTTAACGCCAAACTCCTTGTACAGGTCCTTGCTGATGCGGTCGTGTTCGGCGCACAGCGGCTGCTGCTGGTCGAAGTATCCCATTACGTTCTGCAGATGATCCATTGGTAGTTGCTCCTTTCCCATTGCCGTCAGCTTGCGCTCACTTGGCAGGCCATCAGGAAGTTTTCTCTGCGAACAGCCCGGAACTTCGGTCCCGCCCTACTGCCTGTGGCAGCAGGGTACCACCCCCAGGACATTCGCTGGAGAAACTTCCTGCCGTCCTGCCCGAAAAAACCGTATTGATTCGGGACGGCATTCACTTACATTCAAAATACTCTTTAAGATTACAAAAAGGATATTTCGGTGTCAAGGTACTGTTTGTAAATAAAAAAAGAACAAAATCGGAAAGCTGCCGGGTGCGCATTTGCCCTTTAGCGCAGGGGCAGTTTTTGAGACGGTAACGCACAAATAAGGCATCTTCCAGCCGAATCTCAGGGGACTGGCAACAAATAAAGCCACGACGAAACCGCATTTGTAAACGGTTCATCGTGGTTTTTTGTCATATCGGAGTGGCGAGACTCGAACTCGCGGCCTCCTGCTCCCAAAGCAGGCGCGCTACCAACTGCGCAACACCCCGGCATCCGGCGGCACTGCTGCACCGCCGGAATATAGTATATCGTTTTTGGAGCGGTTCGTCAATAGCGGCGTGGCCCTGCCGTGCCTTTAATTAAAGGAGCGGAAGCCCTTGCCGATGATCTCGCTGGAGTTGACGATGGTGATAAAGCTCCGGGGGTCGTTCTCCCGCAGGAAGTTGCGCAGCTGCAGGGCCTGACGGCGGGTCAGCACCGTCACCAGCACGCTCAGCTCGTGGTGGGTGTAAGCGCCGTAAGCCTTTTCCACGGTAGCGGAACGGTTCATTTCCTTGATGATGAAGTCCAGAATGGGCTGCGGGTTGGACGTCACGATGGTGCACACCTTGCGCAGGCGGATGTTCTCGATGGCACCGTCCACCACAAAGCTCTTGCCGATCAGACCAAGGATGCAGTAAAGGCCGGTGCCCATGCCGAACCGCCATGCCGCCGCCAGCACGATGAGGATATCGCTGGCCATCAGGGCTTTGCCGATCTCCATAGAGGTATATTTTGCCAGAATCAGGGCCACAATATCCGTACCGCCGGTGGATGCACCGATGTCGAACACGATCGCCGCACCCAGAGCCGGCAGGAACACGGCGAACACCAGATCCAGCATGGCATCGCCGCTCATGGAAACGTTGACGGGATAGAGCCACTCGCACACCGACACAAAAAAGGACAGCGCAAAGGAAGAATAGATCGTCCAGCCCATGGTCTTGATGCCCAGAAAGACGAAGCCCAGCACCACCAGAATCAGGTTGATGATCCACATAAAGCCGCCCACGTTGATCTTAGGGAACAGGTCTGCCAGCAGAATGGACAGGCCCGAGGTGCCGCCAAATGCAAAATGATTGGGATTTTTAAAGTAAACGATGCCGACCGCCGTCAGGATCAGGCCGAGATTCAGCTCACCGAAGAAATTTAAATTCTTCAGCATATTTTTCCTGCTGAACGCTTCTTTTAAACTGTTCATGGGGTTCCTCCTATTTTAAACACGGCAAAATGCGCTGTATGCCATGCAAAAATATACTCTCCTTGCACGGCGGTGTCAAGGGATAGGGAAAAAGTTGTGGAAAACAACATGAATTGGGGATTTTTCGGATGGGAGAACTCCTTCAGTCAAAGCCTGACGGCTTTGCCAGCTCCCTCGGGGAGGGAGCCTTTGGCAAAGAGGAAAAGCTTTACCGTACTGCCAAGGGCCCCATCTCTGAGGGGGCTGTCACCGAAGGTGACTGGAGGAGTTAAGCTCCCCCTCTCGGGGGAGCTGGCGAGCGTATGCGAGACTGAGAGGGTTTTCTCTTGAAGAAATCGGCAGAATAGTGTATTATATAGTATTATGGAATATATAGGCACTTTGTGCCTTTGACAGGGGGAAAACATATGGCAGATAAAAACTTTCTGACCGACATCATCGACGCTGATCTGGCCGAGGGCAAGATCAGCGAGATCCATACCCGCTTCCCGCCCGAGCCCAACGGCTACCTGCACATCGGCAGTGCCAAGGCCATCTACATCAACTGGTCCATTGCAAACCAGTACGGCGGTAAGTTCAACCTGCGTCTGGACGACACCAACCCTGCCCGCGAGGGTGAGGAGTACGTGAACAGCATCATCGAGGATCTGCACTGGCTGGGTGCCGACCCCAACGGCGGCATCTTCTACGGCAGCGACTACTTTGATAAATGCTACGAGTATGCCGAAAAGCTCATCATGGAGGGCAAGGCCTACGTGGACGACCTGACCCGCGACGAAATGCGCGAGTACCGCGGTGCCGATGCCGGCAAGCCTTCCCGTCCCTCTCCGTGGCGCGACCGCACCCCGGAAGAGAATCTTGACCTGTTCCGCCGGATGCGTGCCGGTGAGTTCCAGGAGGGCGAAAAGACCCTGCGTGCCAAGATCGATCTGGCCAGCCCCAACATGAACATGCGTGACCCGGCTATCTACCGCATCAAGTACGCCGAGCATCACCGTCAGGGCAGCAAGTGGTGCATCTACCCGATGTACGACTTCGCACACCCCATTCAGGATGCCATTGAGGGCATCACCCACAGCATGTGCAGTCTGGAATTCGAGAACCACCGTCCGCTGTACAACTGGGTCATCGAGAACATCTTCGGCACGGCCTTCCCCAAGCAGCGTGAGTTTGCACGCCTGAACATGACCAACACCGTCATGAGCAAGCGCTACCTGCGTGAGCTGGTGGAAATGGGCATTGTGGACGGCTGGGACGACCCCCGTATGCCCACCCTGTGCGGCCTGCGCCGCCGTGGCTACACCCCCACCTCCATCTTCACCTTCGTGCGGGAGGCCGGCATTTCTAAATCCGACAACCTGATCGACATGCGCCAGCTGGAAGCCTGCATCCGCAGCGAGCTGGACCTGACCGCTCAGCGCCGCATTGCCGTGCTGGACCCCGTAAAGCTGATCGTGGACAACTACCCGGAGGACAAGACCGAGTACTTTGATGTGGCCAACAACCCCAACCGCGAGGCCAACGACACCACCACCCGCAAGGTGGCCTTCACCCGCGAGCTGTGGATCGAGAATGAGGACTTTGCCGAGGTGCCGCCTCCCAAGTTCAAGCGCCTGACCATTGGCGGCGAGGTGCGTCTGATGGGCGCTTACATCGTCAAGTGCACCGGCGTGGAGAAGAATGCCGACGGCAGCATTGCCGCCATCCACTGCACCGCCGACCTTGAGACGGGCAACGGCAATCCCACCGACGGCCGCAAGGTCAAGGGCACCATCCATTGGGTGAGTGCCGCCCATGCCGTGGATGCCGAGGTGCGCCTGTACGACAAGCTGTTCACCGAGGCCAACATGAACGCCATCCCCGAGGGCAGCGATTACAAGGACTACCTGAACCCGGAAAGCGTTGTTGTGTGCAAGGGTTGCAAGCTGGAAGAAAGCCTGAAGGACGCAAAGCCCGGTGAGAAGTTCCAGTTCGTGCGCACCGGCTTCTTTACCCCGGACTCCAAGAACCCCGGCGTTTACAACCGCGTCGTCACCCTGCGCGACAGTTTCAAACCCGCAAAGTAAAAAATATATCACGTCAAAAGGGAGCATTTGATCTTTTATGAAGAAACTCACCCGGAATGTTATCATCATGGCTGTTGTCACTGTCATTATGGCAGTTGTGCTCGGCCTGTACATCAAGTACACCGGCACTGTGCCCGCTGCCGACAACGCCGCCAGCCTGACGGATGGCATCTATACGTCCAGCGCTCAGGGCTGCCTGAGTGATGTGACCGTCACCGTCACCGTCACCGGCGGCCGGGTGACCGGTGTGGAGATCGATGCTTCCGGCGAGACTCCCGAACTGGGCGGTACCGCTGCTGAAACTCTGGCAGACCAGCTGACCAAGGCCGGTTCCACCAGCGGTGTGGACGCTGTTGCCGGTGCTACCATGACCAGCGACGCTGTGTTCACCGCCATGGACGACTGCCTGAGTCAGGCAGAGTAAAGACCCGAAAGACCGGCATGGCTCACAGCTCTGCCGGCCTTTTTTCTTAAAATACAGCACAAGGAGAGGGAACATTATGGGCGTATTATCCAATCTGGAACCAGCTTCGGTTTTTTATTACTTTGAGGAGATCTGCGGCATTCCGCACACCTCCCACCACGAAAAGGCACTGAGCGACTACTGCGTGCAGTTCGCCAAGGCCCACGGCCTTGCCTGCCGTCAGGACGAGATGGGCAATGTGCTCATCAAGGCACCGGCCACACCCGGATACGAGAAGGAGCCGGGCCTGATCCTGCAGGGCCATCTGGACATGGTGGGCGACAAGACCGCCGACTGCCCGCTGGATCTTGAGAAAGAGGCCATCCACCCGGTCGTAGACGGCGGCTATGTGTGCGCCGAGGGCACGACCCTTGGCGGCGACGACGGCATTGCCGTGGCCTATGCGCTGGCTGTTCTGGACGCAAAGGACATTCCCCACCCTGCGCTGGAGGTCGTGCTGACCGTCTGCGAGGAGGTGGGCCTGCTGGGTGCATCTGCCATGGATTTTTCCGACCTTGAGGGCCGGATGCTGGTGAACATCGACTCCGAGGAAGAGGGGGTGCTGACCGCAGGATGTGCAGGCGGACGCCGCGTTGAATGCCATCTGCCCATTGCCCGTGTTCCTGTGACCGGCACCGCCGTAAAGGCGGATGTGATCGGCCTTGTGGGCGGACACTCCGGCACCGAGATCCACAAAGGCCGTGCCAACGCCATTGCTTTGCTGGGCCGCTGGCTGACACTGCTGACCGAAAATGGCGTGGACTACGCCGTTCTGGCACTGTCCGGCGGCGCAAAGGAGAATGTCATTCCCAAAGAAAGCAGCATCACGCTGGTGCTGCCCGCAGGCATCACCGAGGGCGTGCACACTGCTGCCGCTCAGTTCGCCGCACAGATGCAGGCCGAATACGGCACGGCAGACCCCGCCATCTGCCTGCAGCTCACGGAACAGGGCTGCGGCGCGTTCAGCGCATTGGATGCCGATTCCACCCAGCGCCTGCGCAAGGCCCTGCTGCTGATGCCCTGGGGTGTGCAGAGCATGAGCATGGATGTGCCGGGCCTTGTGGAGACCTCGCTGAACCTCGGCGTTGCCGAGCTGGACGACAGCGAAGCCATCCTGCGCTTCTCCCTGCGCAGCTCGGTGCCCTCGGCGAAGGAGCTGCTGAGCTGCAAACTGCAGACCCTGACCGAGCTGCTGGGCGGCAGCGTGCGGTTCCACGGCGACTATCCCGCTTGGACCTACGCCCGCGAAAGCGCCCTGCGCGACCGCTGCGTTGCTGTGTACGAGGCGCAGTACGGTGCAAAGCCCCAGATCGTTGCCATTCATGCGGGCCTGGAATGCGGTATCCTCTCGGGCAAGATTGACGGGCTGGACTGCATCTCCTTCGGCCCGAACCTGCTGCATGTCCACACCCCCAACGAGCGCGCCGACATTGCATCGGTGGCCCGTGTGTGGGAATACCTGAAGGCTATTCTGGCTTATAAAGAGTAAAACCCTCTCAGTCACAGCTTGCGCTGTGCCAGCTCCCCCGAAAGGGGGAGCTTTCTTTGTGCTGACTGTAAAGATTCAAAAAGCTCCCCCTTTCGGGGGAGCTGCTGAACGAAGTGAAGCTGAGAGGGTCAATCCAAATACTTGATCTTGCCCGGCTCAATGCCCTTGATGCCAAGGCCCGGCTCGTTGGAAACCGTGATCTCCTTTTCGTTGAACACGGCACCGCCGAGGATGGGGTCCTCACTGCACAGCACGGGGCCGTCCAGATCCACGCGGGTGATGATCTGCTTTGCGCAGGCCAGATGCACGGCGGCATTCACGCTGATCTTGGCTTCCAGCATACAGCCGATCATGCACTCCACGCCGTACACCTCGGCAGCGGATGCGATCTTGAGGGCGTTGTACAGGCCGCCGCACTTCATCAGCTTGATGTTCACGAGGTCTGCGGCTCCCATCTGCATGATGGTCAGTGCGTCCTGCGGGGAGAACACGCTCTCGTCGGCCAGCACCGGCACATAGGAGCGCTCGGTAACATACTTCAGGCCTTCAAAATCGTGGGCCTTGACCGGCTGCTCCACGAATTCGAGATCAAGGCCCTTCTCCTGCATTCCGTTCAGGATGCGCACGGCTTCCTTGGGGGTCCAGCCCTGATTTGCATCGATGCGGATGCAGGTCTCCTTGGGCACAGCACCGCGGATGGCGCTCAGGCGTGCAATATCCTTTTCCGGCTCCTTGCCCACCTTGACCTTCAGGCAGTCGTAGCCGCGGTCGATGGCGTTCAGGGCATCGCGCACCATCTCTTCGGGGTCGTTGACGCTGATGGTGATGTCGGTGACGATGGACTTCTTTGCGCCGCCCATCAGCTTGTACACAGGGATTTTGTACAGCTGGCCGTACAGATCCCACAGGGCCATATCCACAGCAGCCTTGGCGCTGGTGTTCTTCTGGATGCAGGCATTCAGTGCGATCATCAGGTCTTCAAAGTCGTCCACATCGCGGCCGATGATGGTCTTTGCGATATGGTCGCGGATGGCACCGATGATGGCACCGGTGGTGTCGCCGGTGATCACACCGGTGGGAGGTGCCTCACCATAACCCACAGCGCCGGTGTCGGTGTGGATCTCTACGATCACATCCTCCACGCTGCTGACCGAGCGCAGAGCCGTCTTAAAAGGCACGCGCAGCGGCACGGAGATCAGACCGAGACGTACTTCCGTAATTTTCATGCAAAACCTACCCCTTTCGATAAAAAATATTGCCAGATTATGAAATCTATGGTAGTATTGTATACGAAGTTGTCGATATTGTAAAGACAATTGTCCGCAAAAAATTGCACAAAAAGAAAGGGGATTGGGTTCATGATCACAAACGGTTTCACCTACATCGCCGTGCTGGTGTTCATTGCCGCACTGCTGGTGTGGCTGCAACGCTACACGAAGTCGAAATTCTTCGACTATGCACCACCTATCGTTCTGCTGTACCTCATTACCATGATTCTCTGCACGCTGGGTGCATGGGACATGGAGGCCACCAAGCCTGCCTACTCCGTGCTGAAAAACAACCTGCTGTATGCAATGATCTTCCTGATGCTGCTGCGCTGCGACATCCGCAAGATCATCAAGCTGGGTCCCAAGATGCTGGGCGGCTTCTTTGCCGCTTCCGTCTCCATCTCGCTGGCCTTCATTGCCACCTTCGCCATCATGAAGGGGCCCCTTGGCTCCGAAGCATGGAAGGCACTGGGCGCTCTGTGCGGCAGCTGGATGGGCGGCTCCGGCAACATGATCGCCGTGCAGGCTGCGCTGGACATCGGCGAAGCTGACATGGCCTACGCACTGGTGGTGGACTCCATTGACTACTCCATCTGGGTCATGTTCCTGCTGTGGGCCATCAACCTTGCTCCCAAGTTCAACAAGTGGGTCAAGGCCGACACCACCACGCTGGATGAAGTGTCCCGCCGTCTGGAAGAGGACGCAAAGGGCAACGAGGATAAGGCCAGCTTTGTCAACCTGATCTTCCTGCTGGGTCTGGCTCTGGTGATCTCCGCCTTCGGTCAGGATATCGGCGCAGCCCTGAACGGCGCAATGCCCTTCCTGGACAAGGCCACCTGGACCGTCCTGCTCATCACGTTGTCCGGCCTGATCGGCGCTGTCACCCCCGTGGGCCGCATGGCAGGCAGCACCGAGCTGTCCAACCTGCTGCTGTACTCCGTGGTGGCATTGCTTGCCTCCCGCGCAAGCTTCCTGGAGCTGACCGATGCACCCGCATGGATCCTGGCAGGCTTTATGATCCTGGCCATCCACGGCATCATTCTGGTGCTGCTGGCAAAGATCTTCCATCTGGATATGTTCACCTGCGGTGTTGCATCTCTGGCAAACATCGGCGGTTCCGCATCCGCTCCCATTCTGGCTGGTGCCTACAGCGGCGCTCTGGTGCCCGTTGGTGTTCTGATGGCTCTGATGGGCTACGTCATTGGCACGGCAGGCGGCCTGATCACCGCAAATATCATGTCTCTGCTGGCATAACAAATACTGCAAAAAAGGGGCTGTTGCATGTGCAACAGCCCCTTTTCTTATACGATTTTTTGCTTAGCCGCCCAGATATGCGCTGCGCACGCGCTCGTTGGTCAGCAGTTCGGCACCGGTGCCCTCCATGACTACACGGCCCGTCTCAAGGACGTAGGCACGGTCTGCCACGGAAAGAGCCATCTGTGCGTTCTGCTCTACCAGCAGGATGGTCATGCCTTCCTTGTGCACGTTCTGGATGATGTCGAAGATCTCCTGCACCAGCAGCGGCGAAAGGCCCATGGAAGGCTCGTCCAGCATCAGCATGGAAGCATTGCTCATCAGTGCACGGCCCATAGCCAGCATCTGCTGCTCGCCGCCGGACATGGTACCGGCCAGCTGCTTGCGGCGCTCCTTCAGGCGGGGGAACAGCTCAAACACCTTTTCCTTGTTGGGTGCAATGGTGGAAGCAGGCTGGGTGTATGCACCCATGTCCAGATTTTCTTCCACGGTCATGTGCAGGAACACATGGCGGCCTTCCGGCACATGGGCAAGGCCTGCTTCCACGATCTTGTGGGCGCGCATGCCCTTGATGCTGCTGCCCTTGTACAGGATGTCGCCGGTCTTGGGCTTCAGCAGGCCGGAAATGGTCTTCAGGGTGGTGGATTTGCCAGCACCGTTGGCACCGATCAGGGTGACGATCTCGCCCTGATCCACCTCGAAGGAGATGTCCTTGACGGCGTGGATGTTGCCGTAATAGACGTTGATGTTATCAACTTTCAGTAACGTATCAGCCATGGCTTAGCCCTCCTTCTTGCCCAGATAGGCTTCGATGACCTGCGGGTTGTTGCGGATCTCATCCGGCGTGCCCTTGGCGATGATGCGGCCGAAGTTCAGCACGGCAATGCCCTCGCAGATGCCCATGACCAGGCTCATATCATGCTCGATCAGCAGCACGGCGATGTTGAACTCGTCGCGGATGCGGCGGATGGTCTCGGTCAGCTCTGCAGTCTCGGAGGGATTCATACCGGCAGCAGGCTCGTCCAGCAGCAGCAGCTTCGGGCTGGTGGCCAGTGCACGCATGATCTCCAGACGGCGCTGTGCGCCGTAGGGCAGGCTGCCTGCCTGCACATTGGCGAGGTCTGCCATGTGGAAGATATCCAGCAGCTCCAGAGCACGTTCGGTGCACTTCTTCTCTTCCTTCCAGTAGTTGGGCAGGCGAATCAGCGAAGATGCCAGATTGTACTTCATGGACTCGTGCAGGCCCACCTTGATGTTATCGATCACGCTCAGTTCTTTGAACAGGCGGATGTTCTGGAAGGTACGGGCCACGCCCATGCGGTTGACCTGATAGGTCTTTTTGCCGGCGGTGGGCATACCATCGATCAGGATGGAGCCGCGGGTGGGCTGGTAGACGTTGGTCAGCAGGTTGAACACGGTGGTCTTACCGGCACCGTTGGGGCCGATCAGACCGGTGATCTCGTTGCGGCCGATCATCAGGTTGAAGCCATCCACGGCGGTCAGACCGCCGAAGTCGATGCCCAGCTCACGCACGTCCAGAATGGGCTTTTTGTCCTTGTCGCGGTCGGTCAAAAAGCCGCCGGAGGGCACACTGTGCAGCTTAGTCTGGTATTCAGTCATGGTCCTTGCCCTCCTTTGCTTTCTTCTGGAACAGTTCGCCGTTCATGATCTTTTCCACAATGCGGCTCATGGAGAAGTCGTAGCTGCCAAGCAGGCCGCCCGGACGGAAGATCATCATGAGGACCAGCACCAGCGAGTAGACTACCATGCGGTAGCTGTCAAAGCTGCGGGTCGCCTCGGGCAGGATGGTAAGCACGGTCGCGGACAGGATGGAGCCCAGCATGGAGCCCATGCCGCCCAGAACCACCATGACCAGAATTTCGATGGACTTCATGAAGCCGAAGGTGGAGGGGTCCAGAACGCCCAGATAGCAGGCGTACAAGCCGCCGGCCAGACCGGCAAAGGCGGCAGAGAATGCAAAGGCCATGACCTTATAATAAGTAGTCTGGATGCCGCAGCTCTCGGCAGCGATCTCGTTATCGCGGATGGCCAGCACGGCACGGCCGTGGCGGCTCTTCATCATGGCGTGGATGGCAAAGCAGGTAATGACCACGCAGATGAACACATTGGCGAAGTTAGAATACTTGGGGATGTTCTTCAGGCCCTTGGCACCGTAGAACAGCTTGAAGCCCAGCACATCATCGATGTTGTTCAGGGTGATGCGGATGATCTCGCCAAAGCCCAGCGTCAGGATGGCCAGATAATCACCGGTCAGGCGCAGAGCAGGAATGCCGATCAGCACGCCGAACAGGCCCGCCACGATGCAGGCCAGCACCAGACCCACGACAAAAGCGACACCGGAGGGCAGATTGCTGTATTTCGTGAACAGGGCGCAGGTGTAAGCACCCACGGCCATGAAACCGGCGTGGCCCAGCGGCAGCTGGCCCAGATAACCGGTGGCAACGTTCAGCGAGACAGCCAGAATGATGTTGATGCCCACGGTGAGAAGCACCTTGTTCTGGTAGGTGGACAGCACGTTCTGGGTGAGGAAGGACAGGCCCACGAACAGCAGAGCCACCAGCACGGCGTTCATCAGGTAGCGCACGGGCATTTTGAGCGTTTTGCGTTTGGTATTCATCTTCATGCCCTCCTTACACCTTTTCCTGAACCTTGCGGCCAAGGAAGCCGGTGGGCTTGACCAGCAGCACGATGATCAGGATCGCAAACGTGACGGCATCCTTCCATGCGGAAAGGCCGATGGCGGAAACAAAGCACTCGCACAGGCCGATGGCGATGCCGCCGATCATGGCACCGGGGATGGAGCCGATGCCGCCCAGAACGGCTGCAACGAAGGCCTTCAGGCCAAGCATGGAGCCCATGGTGGGGGTCGCCTGCGGGTAGCTGCAGCAGTACAGCACCGAGCCGATACCGGCCAGTGCGGAGCCCACCGCAAAGGTAAAGGAAATGGTGCTGTTGACGTTAATGCCCATCAGGCGGGCAGCGTCCATATCCTCAGACACGGCACGCATGGCCTTGCCGAGCTTGGTCTTCTGCACAAGGAAGGTGAGCACCAGCATGGACAGCACCGTGACCAGCAGGGTGATGACAGAGGTGAGGCCCAGCGGCACAGAGCCGATGCGGAAGGTCTGGTTGGTGTAGTAGGCCGGAATGACCTTTGCACCGGAACCAAGGATCAGCTCTGCAGTGTACTCCAGGAAGAAGGACACGCCGATTGCCGTGATCAGCAGGGAGATACGGGGTGCGTTGCGCAGCGGGGTGTAGGCGATCTTCTCGATCACAACGCCCAGCAGCGTGCAGGTGATGATGGTGGCGCACACAGCAGTGACCGGGCCAAGGCCCAGCTGATTCATCACGAACCAGGACATGTACGCACCAACCATAATGACATCGCCATGGGCAAAGTTCAGCAGCAGGATGATGCCGTACACCATGCTGTAACCCAGTGCGATCAGTGCATAGATGCTGCCAAGGGACAAGCCGTTGATCAGCTGGCTAAAAAACACTGTCATGGACTGATACTTCCTTTCTTTGCGGCGTTTGCACGCCTTTTGGGGAATGCACTTTTTACCAAAAAAGCGGAGACAGCCGAGCAAAACCTGTTCCGGCGGTCTCCGCAATGGGTCTTTTATTTCTGAGTGCTGCCTTTATGCCGCACACCGGTGCGCAGGATCAAAGCAGATCAGAACATTTCCTTCAGAACGGGGGTTGCACCGTCGAAGCACAGGATAGCGGTCTGCTTGACGGGGTTGTGGTGCTCATCGAAGGTGAAGGTGCCGGTGATGCCATCGATGGTGCCGCCTGCGATAGCATCGATGACGGCCTGCTTATAGTCGTCATCACCGGCGGCCAAGCCGGCATCCTCAGCAGCCTGAATGCCGTAGACAACGGTCATGGCAGCATCGTAGCCCAGAGGAGCGAAGCCGTTGGGGTACTCCTCACCGTACTCAGCCTTGTAGGCGTTCTCAAAGTCGGGGTTGGATCCCTTTGCGTAGTTTGCGCAGAAGTAGGCATCCTTCAGCTGGTCGGCAGTTGCGTAGCCTTCCAGACCATCCCAGCCGTCGCCGCCCAGGAAGGGAACTGCCAGACCGATGCTCTCAGCCTGAGCCAGGATCTGACCGACTTCCTGATAGTAGTTGGGGCAGAACACCACTTCGGGAGCCTTGCCCAGAATGGTGGTCAGCTGGGTCTTGTAGTCCACATCGCCCTCAGAGTAGGTCTCCTGATCGACGATGGTGCCGCCCAGGCTCTCGAACTCGTTGACGAAGTTCTCTGCCAGACCCTCGTTGTAGTCAGCGCCCTTCTGGAAGATGACGGCTGCCTTGGTGTAGCCCAACCGCTGGTAAGCGTAGTCAGCCATCTTGATGCCCTGGAACGGGTCGGTGAAGGTTGCGCGGAACACATTCTCGTTCACGGTGTCGGTCTCGGCATCGTAGGTGACAGCCTCAGCGGTAGCGGAAGCGGTGACCATGGGCATGTTGTAGTCTGCGCTCTCGGCAGCAAGTGCCAGAGTCGGGGTGGTGGTAACGTCGCCCACCAGAGCGGTGATGCCCTGATCGCACATCTTGGTGAAGCAGGTAACAGCCTGAGTTGCATCGCCCTGCTCATCCATGGCGATGATCTCCAGCTGCTTGCCGTTGATGCCGCCCTTTTCGTTGACCTGCTTCAGGTACAGGGTAGCGCCGTTGACAACGGCCTGACCGTAAACGGAAACATCACCGGTCAGAGGTCCAAGAACGCCCACCTTGATGGTGTCGCCGGAAGCAGCGGCACCAGAAGCTGCGGTAGAGGCGGAAGCAGCAGTGCTGTTGGAAGAACCGCCGCATGCAGTCAGAACGCCGGCTGCAGCAACAACACCTGCAGCGGCCAAGAAATTACGACGAGAAATCATCTTTTTCATAGTGAATATCCTCCTTAGGAGCATTCGTGCTTCAGTATAAAAACGGAAGCAAGGCCCTCTTTCCCTCAAAGCGACCTTGCTTCGTTATCAATATTATAGACCTGTGAGCCAAAATCCGCAATTCACAAACCGTCCATACTTTCAGGGACATTTTGTGGACTTTGTTGCCAAAATAGCCAAAAGCAATGGGTCTGTTTTGTGCACTATTTCAATTGCTTCATTTTGTTTGTGTGTCAGGTGAACACAATTCACAAGTTGCAAAAGGGTTACAGGGTCTCCATTTCGGCATCTGCGGCGAACTCGGCCTCTGCACGTGCCTCGGCAGCTTTGCCCTCTGCTTCCGCTTTGGCCGGAGACTCTGCAAGGATCTTGCGGATAGCGGTGAAGTAGAACACCAGCGACAGGCCGGTGCCGATGCACCAGCCCACGGGCCATGCCATCCAGATGCCCGTGCTGCCCAGAGCAGTGCTGCTCAGCACAATGGCGATGCCCACGCGCAGGATCAGGTCGGAGAAGGTGGCGATCATAAAGCGCACCATCATGCCGCAGCCGCGCAGGATGCCGTCAGTGACCAGCTTGAGCGACACCACAAAGTAGAAGGGAGACAGGATGCGCAGGAACAGCATACCGGTGTCGATGGCCGGACCCTGCGGGTCATTCATGAACAGCAGCAGCAGGAAACGGCCGAAGAAGAAGTACAGGAGCACGATGGGCACGCAGATGATCCACACCAGATTGCGGCCTGCGCCAAAGCCCTTGTGCACACGGTCCATCTTGCCCGCGCCCATGTTCTGGGAGGTGTAGTTGGAGATGCCGTTGCCCAGCGTGGTAAAGGAAGTGATGACCATGTTGTTCAGCTTGACGGCTGCAGAGTAGCCTGCAATGACGCTGGCACCAAAGGTGTTGATGACGCTCTGCAGGATGATGTTGCCCACAGAGACGAAGCTCTGCTGCAGGATGCTGGGGATGGCGACCATGGCTACCTTGCCCAGCATGTTCCAGGAGAACAGCACGACCTTGTTCTTGGATTTGAAGGCGCTGATGCGGCGGAACACCACCACCATGGCCAGCACGCAGCTCACACCCTGACACAGGAAGGTGGCCCATGCCACACCGGCTACGCCCATCTTGAGACCGGCCACGAACAGGATGTCCACGCCGATGTTGGACAGGGACGAGACTGCCAGAAAATAGAAGGGCGTTTTGCTGTCGCCCAGAGCGGAGAAGATGCCGGTGGCGATGTTGTAGAAGAACATGAAGGGCAGGCCCAGCACGTAGATATCCAGATACAGCGAAGAATCCGCAAGGATCTCCTCCGGGGTGTTGATGAGCTCCAGCAGGCTGTGGCAGCCCACAAGGCCGATCAGCATCAGCACGGCGCACAGCACGGCAGAGCCGATCAGGGAAGTGTAGACCGAAGTCTTCATCTCATCGTAGTCCTTTGCGCCAAAGTAGCGGGACACGATGACCGAGCAGCCAATGTTGCAGCCAAAGGCAAATGCAATGAAGATCAGGGTGATCTCGTAGCTGTTGCCCACAGCAGCCAGTGCATTCTCGCCGATGAACTTGCCTGCAACAAGGCTGTCGGCAATGTTGTACAGCTGCTGGAAGATGATGCTGCCGAACATGGGCAGGCAGAACTGCCACAAAACCTGTGACGGCTTGCCGACCGTCAGATCCTTATTCATATAGAAAATCCTCCTCTATCTACCATAAAGAAACATATTAGAACCAAAAACAGTATAGAGTCATCCTGACAAAAAGTAAAGAAAAATTTTAGTATATCTGCCATATGAAATTAATATGATAGGCATGACGCATCCCCGCTGCTGCCAGTGGGCAGACTGTAAAGACCAGCTGTTTCCTGCTTTGCCGGAATGTTCTGCCCCATCAGCTGCCTTTTTTGCCCCTTAAAAAGTTTACATCCGCAAACATGCGCGTCGGCTCTTGCACCGGGCCGGAAAGCGTGGTAGGATACTATTGGTTAGTTAGACATAACTATCATAATTGGCCGTCACCCGTCTGCCCGCCCCGGGCAGCACAGGGATGGAAATGATATTCAGGAGGTTTTCAAGATGAACGATCTGGAAATTGAATCTGTTGTTGGCCGCGAAATTCTGGACTCCCGCGGCAACCCCACCGTGGAAGCGGAGATCACTCTGGCCGACGGCACTGTGGCACGCGGCTGCGCACCTTCCGGCGCATCCACTGGTGAGTTTGAAGCTCTGGAGCTGCGGGACGGCGACAAGGGCCGCTATCTGGGCAAGGGCGTGACCAAGGCTGTTGAGAACATCAACACCGTCATTGCTGATGCTGTTGTGGGCATGGATGCCTCCGACATCTACGCCATCGACGCTGCCATGATCAAGGCCGACGGCACCAAAGATAAATCCAATCTGGGCGCAAACGCCATTCTGGCCGTGTCCATTGCCGCCTGCCGTGCAGCCGCTGCTTCTCTGGATATGCCGCTGTACCGCTTTCTGGGCGGTGTGAACGGCAACCGCCTGCCCGTGCCCATGATGAACATTCTGAACGGCGGCGCACACGCCACCAACACGGTGGATACGCAGGAGTTCATGATCATGCCCGTGGGCGCGCCCTCCTTCAAGGAAGCTTTGCGCTGGTGCGCGGAGGTCTTCCACGCTCTGGCTTCCATCCTGAAGGCCAAGGGTCTGGCTACCTCCGTGGGCGATGAGGGCGGCTTTGCCCCCAACCTGTCCAGCGACGAGGAGACCATTGAGACCATTCTGGCCGCCATCGAAAAGGCCGGTTACGTGCCCGGCAAGGACTTCATGCTGGCTATGGATGCCGCGTCCTCCGAGTGGAAGAGCCCCAAGGGCAAGGGCTTCTACAAGCTGCCCAAGGCCGGCACCGAGTTCACCTCCAGCGAGCTGATCGCACACTGGAAGAGCCTGGTGGAGAAGTACCCCATCATCTCCATCGAGGACGGCCTGGATGAAGAGGACTGGGAAGGCTGGCAGGAGATGACCCGCGAGCTGGGCGGCAAGGTCCAGCTGGTGGGCGACGACCTCTTTGTGACCAACACCGAGCGTCTGGCCAAGGGCATCGGGCTGGGTGCAGGCAACGCGATCCTGATCAAACTGAACCAGATCGGTTCTGTTTCCGAGACGCTGGAAGCCATCAAGATGGCTCACAAGGCCGGTTACACCGCCATCAGCTCTCACCGCTCCGGCGAGACCGAGGACACCACCATTGCCGATCTGGCCGTGGCGCTGAACACCTGCCAGATCAAGACCGGTGCTCCCAGCCGTACCGAGCGTGTTGCAAAGTACAACCAGCTGCTGCGCATTGAGGAGCAGCTGGGCGGCAGCGCCGTTTACCCCGGCATGGCAGCTTTCAACGAAAAGCGCTGAAGCTGTTGAAAACCAATTGATCTTCCGGCACCCGTACTGCTTTTGCAGCGGCACGGGTGCCGTTTTGCTTTCTCCCAATTTTTTCCTGCAATCCGCTGTTCTGCCCAGCCGTGTTCCATGCATGCCGGGCATTTTGGCCCGAAATTGCAAAAAAAGGAGCAAAACATTCATGTTATCTACTCTGATCTCTCTGTACAAGCTGCTGGGCACCGGCGATTTTGTAAAAGTGCTGCTGATCCTGCTGAAGGGGCTTTTCGGCTGATGCAAAGCCGCCCTTCTCACTGCGGAAACGGGACTGCCTTACCGGCGGTCTCTTTTTTTGCCTTCTCACTTTACTTTCTTAAAAAAATATGCCATAATGAAACCAGCATTTTTCGGTTTAAAAGCCGTGCCCTGTACTGGGAAATCAGGGCCAGAATCCAACAGAAGAGGGGTTTTTTGTTATGAGCAAAACCATCATCCCGGCAAACTATACGCCCGCGCTGAACCTGTACGACACGCAGCGCGCCATTGGTACGGTCAAGCGTTTGTTTGCCGACACCCTGTGCGCCACACTGAACCTGTACCGCGTGTCTGCTCCGCTGTTTCTGGAAGCATCCACCGGTTTGAACGACGACCTGAACGGTGTCGAGCGCAAGGTCACCTTTGATATCAAGGAAAGCGGCATTGAGGCACAGGTGGTGCAGTCACTGGCAAAGTGGAAGCGCAAGGCCCTGAAGGACTACGATTTCCGTGTGGGCAAGGGCCTGTACTGCGATATGAACGCTATCCGCCGCGACGAAGATCTGGACAACCTGCACTCCATCTATGTGGACCAGTGGGACTGGGAAAAGGTGATCCGTCTGGAAGACCGCAACGAGGCTTACCTCAAGAGTGTGGTGCGCTCCATCGTGTCCGCTGTCTGCGCCACCGAGATGAACCTGCACGCCATGTTCCCCCAGCTGCAGGAGCTGCCGCTGCACAGCCCCAACGTCACCTTCATCACCACGCAGGAGCTGGAGGACCAGTACCCGGACCTGACCCCGAAGGAGCGTGAGAACGCCTTTGTGAAGGAGCACGGCACCACCTTCCTGATGAAGATCGGCGCTCCGCTGAAGAGCGGTAAGCCCCATGACGGCCGTGCCCCCGACTATGACGACTGGGATCTGAACGGCGATCTGCTGTTCTGGAACGACCCGCTGCAGTGCAGCTATGAGCTGAGCAGCATGGGCATCCGCGTCAGCCCTGAAAGCATGGACAAGCAGCTGACCATGGCTGGCTGCGACGACCGCCGCGCCCTGCCCTTCCACAAGGCCGTACTGAACGGTGAGCTGCCTTACTCCATCGGCGGCGGCATCGGCCAGAGCCGCCTGTGCATGCTGCTGCTGGGCAGCGCCCACATTGGCGAAGTGCAGGCCAGCGTCTGGGACGCAGCCACCCGCGAAGCCTGCGCCAAGGCAGGCATCCCGCTGCTGTAAGCAGGTTTTCCACACAAAGATTCAAAAGGCAGGATACCACCCTCATGGTGGTATCCTGCCTTTGTTCGTTTTCTGCCTGTATCCGGGGAGAAATTGTTCGAGTCCTGTACCGCCACCAAACAAAAAATCCCCAGACGAATGTCTGAGGATTTTTGTGGCGGAGAATTAGGAACAGCCCCCCTGCGTGGGCAGCAGCGTGCCGCTTGCGCCGGTGAGATCAGTATTCAGTTCCATACAGCGTCTCAGCTCCGGTATTCCGCCGGCAGCTGATCCATGGTCTGCCACTTGTCCATGGCTTCTTCCAGCTTCATGCCCTTGGCCACTGCATCGCGGCGGCAGGCGTTGACAGCCTGGATCTCCTTCATCTTGGCACCGGTCAGGGTGTAGCCTTTCATGGCGATGAGGGTAGCCGCCCATGCCACCATGGGAATGATGCAGAACAGCACGATGACCACCCAGTTCATGCCCGGGGTGTAGGGGTCATACTGGGTGGGCAGGCTCTGCAGGCCCACAAAGCTGACCGCGATGCCCACAACGGTAGCGGACAGGCTGGACACCAGCTTGTCCACCAGACTGAACAGGGTGCCCATGATGCCGGGGATATACTTGCCGCTGCGGTAGGTCTCGTAGTCGGAGCAGTCGGCCACCATGGGGATGGGCATATCGGCGGTGGCGTAGTAAGCACCGTAGCCGATGCCGAAGAAAGCGATGAACAGGATGGTGTACAGGTTGATGGAAAGGCCGTTCTCGCCCAGAATGGACAGGGTAAAGGCATCGCCGCGGCCCCAGAGCAGCAGCAGCACCAGCACGCCCACATAGCACACCAGCGCCACGCTGACGTACTTCATCAGGCTGGCCTTCTGGCCCTCCTTCTGGCTGGTGCGGACGGTGAGCAGGAAGAAGGGCACGCTGAACACATAGCCCAGCACCATCATGGGCAGGTACAGGCCGTCGTAGTTGCCCATCATGCAGCCGTACAGCATGCACAGCACGGTGGTGTTGGTGGCGATGGAAAGTGCCAGCTTGCAGCCCGCACCGGCCACCATCAGCCGCTGCATGGGATCGTTGTTCTTGATGATCTGGATGTACTCGCTCACTTTGATCTTCTCGGTCTTTTCGCCGCCGATGCCAAAGTACTTGGGCTGATCCTTCTCCCAGATGCCGATGACAGCCAGCAGGGTGAGCAGGATGGAGATGACGATGCCCACCGGAGCCAGCGTGCGGAAGAACCCGGCGGAAGCGTAGCCGCCCTCATAGTTCTTGGCAAGGATGGGGGCAAAGAACTGCATGGCACCCATGCCCAGCAGGCTGCCCACCGTGTTGAAGATGGTAAACAGGGGGCGCTGCTTGGGGTCATTGGTCAGCACGGTCTGGCCGGAGCGGGTGCAGCTGGTCTGGAAGGTGTAGCCGATGACCCACACGGCATACAGGGCAACGAACGCAGCGTAGCGCAGCCCCATGGCACTGGCGGGGATGAGCGGGGTGAGGCAGTACAGCACCAGAATGCTTGCTGCCATGATGAGGTTACCGATGACCATGAAGGGCCGGAACTTGCCGAACCTGCCGTTGGTGCGGTCCATGAGGGCACCAATGATGGGGTCGGTGACGGCATCGAACAGGCGCATGCCGGTGACCATCACCGAAGCAAACAGCATGCTCAGGGCCAGCACTTTGCTGCCGAAGGTCGCGATGTAGGAAAGCACCAGCACATAGTACACATTCGTTGCGCCGTTGTTCAGCGGAAACAGCACCAGCTGGTAGGTTTTGGCGCGGTTCACACTCGACGCCGTTGTTTTTTGTTCGCCCATTGCGGTCTCTCCTTTTGTCTTTGATAAAAAGCGGCAGCCCGCCCCGCCTTCGGGGCAGGCTGCCGTAACATGGGGTCAGGGATCGTGCAGACCGGAATTACTTCTGGTCAACAGCAGGAGCGGTGTCTGCCAGCTCCTTCTTGCGCTTGAGGGCCTTGCTCAGCTGCCATGCGCACAGCACGGTCAGCACAGCCAGCACGGCGATCAGTGCATAGATCGCAGTCTGCCACCAGGGCAGCACGGTCTTGAGCGTATCGCTTGCAGACCAGCCGTTCATGGCGTTGGAGTTGACCACGGTGTACAGGATGTGATGCATTGCATTGCGCATCTGGGTCACGATGTAGGCATCGTTCTCGTAGTTGGCAGCCTTGGTGGTGTGGATCTTGGGCATCGGGCTGTCCCAGATGTCAGAACCGGCGATCAGGCCGTCCACCAGATCCATGTACTGGCTGGAGCCGGAGAAGTCGGTGATGCACATGCCGCGCATGCCCAGCTCCTCGCGCAGGAAGCCGTTCAGCAGGTTGGCGTTGGCACCGCACCAGGTTGCGCCCCAGCGGTTGAAGCCGGTCATCACGCACCATGCGCCGCCATCCGTGATGGCCTTATCGGCCACTTCCAGATAGATCTCGCGGGCGGTCTGCTCGTTCAGCCAGGTGTTGACACCACGGCGGCTGGTCTCGGAGTCGTTCAGGGCAACGTGCTTCAGGTAGACATACACGCCCTTGGACTGGATGCCCTGCACCTCGGCAGCGCAGATGGTGCCGGCCACAAAGGGATCCTCGGCGTAGTACTCGAAGTTACGGCCGGAGTAGGCGGTGCGGTGCATATTGATGCCGGGGCCGTACAGGCCGGAGTAACCCATGGCAAGGCAGTCCTCACCGATGCACTTGCCCACTTCGTTGATCAGGTCCACATTGAAGGTGGCAGCCATGACATCCTCGGAGGTGTAGCACATGGCGGATGAACCGCCGGTCAGGGCAGCGGTCAGGCCCTGCGGGCCGTTCTCGTCCTTGGTAGCGGTCTTGCCGATGGAGGCAGCCGCCGCAGTGTTGTGGAAGCCCAGAGTGATGGTGTTGACCATCTCATCGAAGGTCAGCTGATCCAGCAGGGTCTCCCACTGGGGATCGTCGAAGCCTTTGCCGATCATGGAAGCGAGGGTCAGGCCGTTCTTGGCACCCAGAGTGGGCATCTCGACGCTGTCGGCCTCGGTGCCGTCGTACTGGGTAAAGGCCAGATCTGCAGCCAGCGTTTCGTTGGCGGTCAGGGCTGCAGGCTGGGTGGGAACCGTTCCGGTCCAGTCGGAGCGGCTCATCCAGGTCACGCTGCCGGGAGCATCGCTGCTCTTGTTGGGGTCGGACTCATCGAACAGGTTGGTGATGGCAGTGCCGTTGGCGCTGGTGGCGTAGGTGGTGGTATCCAGTGCCTCGTTGGTCCACTTCCAGACCAGAGAAGTATCGCCGTCCTCGGTCATGCGGCCATTGGTGCCGGCCACGGTGTAGCCCTTGGCAGCAAGGATGTTGTTGACAGCGTTGTGAGAATCGGTAGCAGCGGTGAAGTAGTAGTCACCGGCATCCAGAATGTAGGTCTTGGCGTTGTTTGCGTCGTAGGTGCGCAGCTCGCTCTTCTTCACGGTGATGGTCACATCCTCGGAAGCGCCGGGAGCCAGCACATCGGTCTTGGCAAAGCCGCACAGCTCTGCAGCGGCCTTCTCGATGCCGTTTGCCTTGTCGTAGTCGGTGTAGGGAGACTGGAAGTAGACCTGCACGGTCTCCTTGCCGGAATAGGTCTTGCCGGTGTTGGTGACCTTCAGGGTGACGGTGAAGGCATCGTCAGACTCGGCCACATTGAAGTTGCTGTAAGCGAAGGTGGTGTAGCTGTCGCCGTAGCCGAAGGGATAGGCAACGGTGGTGGCCCAGTCATAGTCGCCTGCCTTGGCAGTGCCCATGACCACATCCTCGTAACGGGTCTCGAAGTAGCGGTAGCCCAGATAGATGCCTTCCTGATAGACGCTGTACATGCCCTGCACGTCTGCACCCTCGGTCAGCAGGTTGTACTCTGCTGCGTTGGGGTAGGCCTGGGTGTAGAAGTTGTACATGGCAGGGTTTGCCAGATTGTCGTACAGGTAGGTGTCCACCAGAGAGCCGGAGGGGGTCACAGTGCCGGCGAGCAGCTGGCCCACACCGTTGATGCCGGTTTGGCCCACATCACCGATCCACATGGCGGCATCGATGCCGTAGTCCTCGCCGCAGATGGCAGGGTTGAGAAAGTCCATCTCCAGTGCGTTGGAGCTGTTGATCAGGACGACGATGGACTTGAAGGTGCCGTTGTCCTTCAGTGCCTTCAGGTTCTTCAGCAGCTCGATCTCTTCAGCAGACAGCTCCAGATAGTTGCCGCTGCCCTCGGAACCGGAGATCCAGCTGTCGTTGGTGCCGTTGGCACCGCTGGGCAGGTCTGCGCCCTCACCGCCGGAGCGGGAGAACACCACGATGGCAGCATCGCCGTACTCGGCAAAGCTACTCTCGGCGCTGGACAGTGCGCTCCACGGAGCTTCATTGACAGCGTACTGGGTGTTTGCTTCCAGCGTATCCGAGATGGAGGCCGGGGTAATGCGGCTGTAATTCGTCATCATGCTGTCGGACTTGTACAGATCCCACAGCGTCTGGTTGACCTGAATGCCCTGAGCTTCCAGTGCTTCCTTCAGGTTGGGGGCCTTGCTGGTATCCACGGAACCGGAGCCGGTGCCGCCGTACATCAGGTCCACAGAGCCATGGCCGAACAGGCTGACCTTGGCGCTGCCTGCCAGCGGCAGGGCAGCGTTGTCGTTCTTCAGCAGGGCAGCGCCCTCGGCCTCAACGGTGGCGCACAGCTCAGCCTCATAAGCCTCACGCTCTTTGTCGGAAGCAAAGCCCGCTTTGAAGTATTCGGTATCTTCCGTAGTGTTGCCCTTGATGATCTTATAGGTCGATGCATTCAGAGCAACGTTCAGGGTGGTGGCGTACTGATTTGCGATCATGTTGCCCACGATGGCGGCGATGGTCAAAATTGCCGTCAGCGCAGTGAGCACCGACCACAAACGTACTTTGGGTTTTTTGGTATTCATTGGTTCTCCTCCTTTTCATGTATAACAACCGCCAGACAGCGGAATGTCCTTGTTTATACCCAGTTTGCACTCTTGGACTTGGTTTTCACCAGCTTGTAGCTGGGGTTCGGCTCTGCCACATTGCAGAAGGATGCGGTGTCGATGCAGTCGCCTGCAACGGCCTTCAGCTCCACCTTGCCATGCAGCGGCACGCGGAACTTGAAGATGTGCTCGCCGGTCTGCTCTGCCAGCTTTTTGCCGTCCGCATACAGGGCGACGGTGTTCTGGTTGGAGTAGACCTTGACCTCGATCTCCTTCTCGGTACGGTCGGTGAACCGCTTGGAGCAGATGTGGACGAAGTTTTCCTCGCTCCACCATGCTTTATAGAGGTAGAAGCTGTCCTTTTTGGTCTTTCGGTCAAAGGTGACAAGACCCTTGTGGTTCATGCCCGGCTCGCCGCCCTGATCCCGGGCGTCGGCTGCAAAATCGAACATGTTCCACACATGGGTCGCCCACAGCCACGGGTGGCGGTCAAAGCACTTCAGCATATACTCGTGGTACTTGGCCTGATATTCCTCGGTATGGTCGCCCCGGCGGGGGTGGGCACTGTGGAGGTTGGGCATGCCCTCGGCACCGTACTCGGAAAAGCCCAGCGGACGGTTGGGGTACACCAGATGGAAAAAGTTCATCCACAGGTCATTCAGGAACAGGCCCGGCACATACCAGCCCAGATACAGGTTCCAGCTGACCAGATCGGTGATGTGTGCCACCGGGTTGAAGGGGCCGCACATGGCGTAGCAGGCCAGCGTGGTCAGGCGAGTGGGGTCCATCTTGTGGCACAGCTCGTTGAGCACCCGATGGTTGTCCAGCATATCCGCCTTATCCTTGGTGGAAATGGTGATCTCGTTGGACACGCCCCAGCAGACGATGGAGGGGTGGTTGTAGTTCTGGTGGATGAGCTCCTTCATCTGGCTGATGGTGTTTTCCCGGCCATTGGGCAGATGCTCGGAGATGTAGGGGATCTCTGCCCAGACCACCATGCCGTACTGGTCGCACAGGTCGTAGAAATACTGGTCGTGCTGGTAGTGCGCCAGCCGGACGGTGTTTGCACCCAGCTCCCGGATCAGCGCCATGTCCTCATCATGCATCTCCCGGGTGATGGCGTTGCCCAGACCCTTGCGGTCCTGATGGCGGGACACACCGTGGAGAGGGTAGGGCTTACCGTTGAGGAAAAAGCCCTTCTTTGGGTCTACAGAGAAGCTGCGCAGGCCCACCTTGGTGGTCACTTCGTCCACCGGCTGGCCGTCCTGCAGCAAGCGGACGACACAGGTGTACAGGTATGGGTCCTTCACGCCGTTCCACAGGTGGGGAGCATCCAGATGGAGAAAAGCATTTTCGCCCTCGCCCTTTGCAGCGGTGCGGCCCTCAGCATCCAGCAGCTCCACCGTCACGGTGCCGCTGCCTTCCACCAGCGTTTCCACCCGGATGTCGGCGCTGCCCTCTTTCAGGGTGGGGGTGATCTTCACGCCGGTATCGCCAAAGTGTCCCAGCGCAATGTGGTTTTTGTTCACCACCAGCAGGCTCACATCCCGGTAGATGCCGCCGTAGAAGGTAAAGTCTGCTTTCTGGGGGTAAACGCGGTCGTTGACACTGTTGTCCACCCGCACCGTGAGCTGGTTCTCTGCCTGCAGCAGCTCCGTGACCTCTGCCCGGAAGGTGGAGTAGCCGCCATCATGGGTGCAGAGCTGCTGACCGTTCAGCAGCACGGCGGCGCTGGCGTTGACGCCCTCAAATTGCAGCCATACCTGCTGCTGTGCCGGGTCGTACACCGGTGCTGCAAAGCGGGTGCAGTAGGTGCAGCAGCCCCGCCAGTAATCGTTGCCGCCGTCCTGACCGTCCCTGGCATTCCATGTATGGGGCAGCTCTACGGCGGTGGTAACGCCGTTCGGGCCGGTGAACTGCCAGTCCTTCATGAGCTTTGCAATACTACGCATCCGATTCCTCCTGTTTTTGCTGTGGTACAGTGATTTTTTTCGTTTTTTGCTCTTTGTCATTATTTTATCAGAGTGGCCGTATTTCGCAAGATGCGTGCGAAAATCGGTCGTTTTGCGTGCGCATTCGGTTTTGGACTGCCAAATGTGAACTGATATATTTGTAAGTTTTTCACAAGCAGATGTATCCAACAAGCCGCAAAAAGAAAACCGCCGCAGTCCTTCCGTTTCCGGAACTTCTGCGGCGGCTGCCGTTTTCTTAACTTATTTTTGCAGCGGAAAGATGATCTTTTCCGCAAAAAACTCTCCCTGCTCTTCCAAGGTCAAAGTGCCTTTGTACTTCTGCACGATGCGACGGATCACCTTCAGCTCGTATTGTGCAGAGCGGCTTGCCTGCTGTTCCGGCGGGCGCAGCGGGCTGATGATGTTCACCACCACAAAACCCTGCCGCACACAGACCAGCAGATCGATGACCCTGCACTCCGGCCGGGAGACCTGCACCGCGCTTTCCACGGCGTGATCCAGCGCATTGGCAAACATTGCGTACAGATCCCCCGCTTCAAAAAAGCCCAGACAGCTGCCGTTTGCCACAGCATTCAGCTGGATGCCCCGGGACTCGCACAGCAGACTCTTCTCGGTCAGCACCACATCCAGCACCTCGTTGCCGGTGTTGCGGTTCGCGTCATACAGGCGGGCTGCGCGCTCGGCCTCATCAATGCGCTCCGGCGGTACCTCTTCGGGCGACAGCTTGCGGAGATTGGCAATCTGCACTTTCAGCTCATGGCAGCGCTTGTTGATGATCTGCACGTTCTGCCGGGCCACCTGATACTGCTGACGCTGACGCTCGTACAGCAGATTCAGTTCACTCATCTCTTTTTCCATGGCAGACTTCTTGAACAGCTCACTCTGGAAATACAGCAGGGTGATAAAATAGAACTGCCCGATCAGAATGGTAACGGTAAGACTCAGCGGAGTCTGTTCGGCGCGGGCATTGTCCAGCACGGCGGCCTGCACCATGAACAGGATGCCAATGAAGAACGCGCTGAACAGCTGCCGGGGCCCGATGTTGTATTCTCCTTTATAAGGAAGCTGCCGTGCTAGCAGGATGTACACCGCCGCAAAGAATACCGCCCCGGACAGCAGCTGTACCAGAACCGCCCAAGGGGAAGCCATGTTCAGCGGGTGTCCATACCGGGTAAACTGTAGCTCCAGAAAGCACCAGCTCTCGTAGGCGCACTGCGCGATGAGCAGGCTCCATACTGCGCAGTACAGGGCACCTTTTTTATTGATATCCGTACACAGATAGATCATCCCGCCCAGCAGCGCAAAAAAGGAAACGTAAAGTACCAGCAGCAGGAGCTGCTGCTGCCACAGTGTTGTGGACTGTGCCAGAGGGTCCAGCAGCTGCGCCAGCAAAAGCAGCGGGAACAGCATCCCGCAGGCGCGCGCCCAGAAATGGGAGCGATGCCGCAAAGGCAGACAAAAGACCAGCGCCGCGCCCCAGCGCAGCAGCGCCCGGAGCAGGCTGTTCAGCAGCGATGTGGTCACAGCACACCTCCCATGTAGGACGCTACTGCGGTAAGAAAGGCCGTGCGCTGCCGTCGGCTGATCTCCAGCCGGTCGTTTTTCACAAGGGCAAAGTCGTTTTCAATGCCCTTGACGTAGGCCAGATTGACCAGATAGCATTGGTTGCAGCGGACAAAATGATACTCGGCAAGCTGCTTTTCGGCACTTTGCAGGCTGGCGCGTGCCGCGAACTCGCCTTTGGAGGTGTGGTAGTACAGCATCCGGCTGTGGGTCTCCAGATAATAGATATCAGCGGTATCCAGCAGCTGGATGCCGCCGCCCGCCAGCTGCAGCACCACCTGCCCGCCTCTGCGCCGCTGCACCCGCTGGATGGCGCGGGAAAGCTTGGTGCAGAACTGATAATAGTTCACCGGCTTCAGCACATAATCCAGTGCATCTACCTCGTAGCCCCGGATGGCATACTGTGCCATGTTGGTCACAAAGACCAGCACCACATCCGCATCCGCGGCCCGGATGGCTTCGGCCGCTCCAAAACCGTCCAGCCGTGGCATCTCCACGTCCATAAAAATAATGTCGATCCCCGGCGTATAGTGCTCTGCGATCTCGGCACCGTCTGTGATGAGACTGATCTCCACCTGCAGGCCCTGCTCCTGCGCATATTGCCGGACGAACCGGTTCAGGCTTTCCCGTGTTTCTTCCTGATCCTCTACGATCGCAATTTTGAACATCCTGCACCCACCTTCTCACTGCGTCTGATCGCCGTATGGCTCTTTTTATTGAAACACACTTTTCTATGAAATGCAATGGAAAACCTTGTGGGGAAAACAGGTGCGGTTCTCGTCCTGCTCTGACGTGGGTTAGTGGATGGCGCAACAAAAAAGCCCCAGACAACCGTCTGAGGACTTTTGCGGCAGAGCACTGCCAAGGGCAGGCGAACCTGGATTTATTCCAGATACTGCGGCAGATTCCACGCACCTCGCAGCACACGGTGGACCTCCACAGTCTTTATTTCATCGTTGACGCGGTAAAATACAAGATACTGGTCAACGACCATCCTACGGTAAGCAGGGTCGAGGCGGTAGATCTCGCACATTTTCGGGGTATCGCCCAATTTTGTGATCTTCTCCCGCAGCTCTTTCAGTACGCGGCTAGCTGTTTTAGGGTAAAAGCCAGACAGATATCGGGCGATATCGTTCAGGTCCTGTACAGCAAGGGGCAGATATTTGATTTTATACGTCATACTGCTTGCCCAGCGTCTCCCATACGCTTTCGTGGTCTGCCCATTGCGTGTCGGGGTCAGCCGCCTGCTGCTTTGCCTTGGCAAGTGCCTCGGCAACATACCGCTGGTGCAAGAACTCCTCGTACTTGGCGTAGTCCTCAATGTTGATGAGAACTGATTCCCCACGGCCATGATTCGTGATGATCACATGGTCATGGTCTTTGAGCATCTCCGAAATTTCGGCGTAATGGTTGCGCAGGTCCCGGGAAGGGCGAACGAATGTCTGCATCATACGGGACACCTCCTGTCAGGAATATTGTATCACAAAATGACTACAGCTGCAACGGTGACAATAGGGTAAGAATCGTCCCGTGGCCACAAATTTTCAATTCTTGGAAATTTTCTGCCCATCCGGGACAGCTTCTTGTTGGGACGTGCCTGCCCCAAACCCTGCTGGTGAAAATTTTAGTCCCACCGATTTTCATCCGTCCATCTATATTCCGTTTGAGTTTCTTTATCGTTGCACATTGAATGGCATCCATCTTTTCCCCATATTTGACAATGCTCATGTGTGAAATGATCTTCCTGATAGCGAAAATACTCATGGTGGATACAATCCATACAATAGGATGTCAGGCAGATATTGTCTTTATTATCATGTAAAACATCTGTTGCGTTCATAATTTTCCTTCTTTCTACTATGATAGTGTGGTTAATATGTCTTTGCTTATTTTGAGTTACAATCTTTCGTATGCTTCATAATGCAACACCCCATTACGATAATGGGAAGCACAGCTCTCAGCCCAAGGTCACCCAAAAAAGTCACATTTGCATCAAGAACCAATCCTGCAAACCATGCAGCCAAAGTGAAAACTGTTGCCCAACCATATCCCATTATAACACGCCCTTTCATTACGATTCGTTTAGCATGCTCACTGGTTTGAGTATACCATACAGCTTGACAAAAGACCACTGCTATATGTCAGAACTCTCCCTTTTTCCCGCGTACGTACGGACGGACATACGCAGCGATTGACCCGAAACGCACAGTATAGGGGGATGCAAAGCAAAAGGCAGGATACCACCGTCATGGTGATACTCTGCCTTTGCTCGTTTACTGCTCTGCGTACTCTCTCCGCAGAACCTCCGATAAACAAAAAACGTACCCGAACCCTTTTTCATAAAGAATCCGGTTCGAGTACGAACTGTATGGTGGACGGTACAGGACTCGAACCTGTGACCTCCTGCACGTCAAGCAGATGCTCTACCAGCTGAGCTAACCGTCCATAAGTCATATCGACTTGAATAGTTTACCACAGCCTGTGCAAAAAAGCAATACTTTTCTGTGATTTTTTATTTTTCCGCCTTCAGCGACCTGCGGACGATATCGTACAGCACCGGCTTCATGGCTTCAATATCATCGGGTTTGCCCTCCAGCACGCTGGAATAGCACACCGACATGCACATGCTGCCCAGTGCCGTGATGCGCTGGTAGATCTCCCGCTCGGTGCGGCCGGCCATTTCCGGGCTGGTCAGCACCACATTCAGCAGCTTGCGCATCAGCGGCTCGGCTTCGCGGCTGGCCTCGATCTGATCCAGCCCCGGCCATATGAAGTTGTGCTCCAGAAACTTGAGCACCAGCGTATCCTTCCGCAGTGCTTCGATGATGTGGTCGATCACCGCCACCATCTTGTCCGGGAAGTTTTCGAGCTCTGTCTGCTTTTCCACCGCTTCGCACGCGTCGCTCAGCAGCTGGTAGCTCACCCGGCCCAGCAGCGCCTGCATCACCGCACCCTTATCCTGAAAATACAGATAAAAGGTGCCCTTGGCCACCTTGGCCCGGCTGGTGATGTCCTCTACGCTGGTTTTTGCGGCACCTCGCTCCAAAAACAGATCATAGGCTGCTTCCAGCAGCGCCCGGCGCTTCTCCTGCTTTTTGCCCTCCACGGTACCCATATTCCCTGACGATTCCTCTTTTCCGCTCGTTTTCATTCGCTCATTTGTGTTATCTCAATCATTTTAGCAGTCCTTTCCCGATAGTGCAAGTCCAAAAAGCTATACAATTTCAGGCAGTTGATAAGAAAACTGACATTTGGTCATTTTTGTGCTTGACACCCGGTTTGTCATGGTTATAATAGTGTTTGCTTGGAAATGACCACCAGTCATTTTACTAAGATTTTTAACCATTTTCTATGGAGGGTTCTCATGAAAAAGATCGCACAGGGCATTGTGCGGCTGCGCAAGCTGATCCTGACAGTAGCATTCCTGCTGTTGATCCCTTCCGCAATCGGCGCAATTGCTACCCGCATCAACTATGACATCCTCACCTACCTGCCGCAGGATCTGGACTCCATGATCGGCGAGGTAGCCCTTGAGGACGATTTCCATTTGGCCTCCACCGGTATGATCACGGTAGAAGGCTTACCCACAAACGAACTGATCGCCATGAAGAAGGACATCGAGGCTGTTCCCGGCGTGACCCAGACCTTCTGGCTCAGCGATGTGATCGACCCCAGCATCCCCACCGAGATGCTGCCCGCCGATGTGCAGCAGTTCATGTTCGGCAAAAACGATTCCACCATGCTGATCGTCCGCTTTGACGCCCCCAGCGCCAGCGACGAGACCATGGAAGCCGTCGCTCAGATCGAAAAGCTGCTGCGCAAGGACTGCTTCTTCGGCGGTATGAGCGTTATCCTGCAGGACACCAAGGCACTGGTCAATCAGGAAATGCCCATGTACATCCTGATCGCCGTGGGTGCCAGCCTTCTGGTGCTGTTCCTTTCGCTGGAAAGCACCATCACCCCGCTGCTGTTCATGCTGGGTCTTTTGTTCCCCATTGCGTACAACTTCGGCACCAACATCTTTCTGGGCCAGATCAGCTACATCACCGAAGCGCTGGCCACCGTGCTGCAGCTGGGTGTCACGATGGACTTCTCCATCTTCCTGCTGCACCGCTATCAGGAAGAGAAGGAGCTGCGCTCTTCCAACGAGGAGGCCATGACCAGCGCCATCTGCAAGACCATGACCTCCATCTCCGCTTCCAGCCTGACCACCATTGCAGGCTTCCTGGCACTGTGTGCCATGCGTCTGACGCTGGGCCGCGATATCGGCCTTGTCATGGCAAAGGGCGTTGCCCTCGGTGTCATCTGCACCGTGGTCATCCTGCCCTCCCTGATCCTTACCTTTGATAAATGGGTGGAAAAGTACAAGCACCGCACCGTGATCCCCAAGCTGAAAAAGCTCAGCTACTTTGTTTCCAACCACTCGGTGCCCATCGTGGTTATCTTTATCCTCATCCTCATCCCCTTTGCCATCGCGCAGAACAAGACCGAGGTGTACTACACCCTGTTCGACTCCCTGCCGCAGGACCTGACCGGCATCGTGGGCACCAACAAGCTGGGCGAGGACTTCGGCATGACCACCAGCCACTTCATTCTGGTGCATGACGACCTGACTGCCACCGAGGTGAGCGACCTGTGCGATGAACTCAAGGACGTGGATGGCATTACGCAGGTGGTAAGTCTGGATTCCATCACCGGCCCGGGCTTCCAGACCGAGCTGCTTCCCGACAGCATCATGGAGATCCTGCAGTCCGGCGGCTACAAGCTGATCCTTGCCAACAGCTCTTATAAGACTGGCACGGACGCCATCAACAACCAGCTGGACGAGATGATTTCCCTCATCAAGACCGTTGACCCCGAGGGCGTCATCACCGGCGAGGGTGCCATGACGAAAGACCTGATCGAAGTGGCAGATGTGGACTTCAAGAACGTCAACGTCTGGTCCATCATGGCCGTTCTGGTCATCATCGCCGTTTCCTTCAAGAGCATTTCCATCCCGGCGCTGCTGGTGGCCAGCATTGAAGCCGCCATCGCCATCAACATGGGCATCCCGTACTTCACCGGTACGCAGCTGCCCTTCATTGCAAGCATCGTCATTGGCACCATCCAGCTGGGTGCTACCGTGGACTACTCCATCCTGATGACCACCCGTTACCACGAGGAGCGCGCCTTTGGCCGCACACCGAAGGAAGCCGCCCAGCAGTCGCTGGAGCACTGCAGCCAGTCCATCCTGACCAGCGGCCTGACCTTCTTTGCCGCCACCGTCGGTGTGGCTGCCATCAGTAAGATGGAGCTGCTGAAGAGCATCTGCCTGCTGATCTCCCGCGGCGCACTGATCAGCATGGTGGTCATTCTGGTGATGCTGCCCGCAGCCCTGATGCTGTGCGACTGGATCATCCGCCACACCACCCTCAAGTGGATGGTACCCGAATCCGCCAACGCCAAGAAGTCTGAAAAGGAGTAATTACATTATGAAAAAATCGCTTCGTTTCGCCAGTGCGGCGCTGGCTCTCACCCTCGCCGCAGGCTGTGCAATGCCCGCATTTGCAGCTGGTAAGAGCAGCTTTTCCAAATCCGAGACCGTCTATGCTGTGATGAACGGCGACGGCTCCATCAAGAGCACCACCGTCAGCGAGCATCTGTACAGCGCCTCCGGCCTTGCAAACGTTACCGACAAGACCACCCTGACCGACATCCAGAACACTGAGAGCGATGCCGAGTTCACCCAGAACGGGGAAGAGCTGGTGTGGAACACCAACGACACCGATGTTTACTACAAGGGCAATACCGACAAGGCCCTGCCCATCGATGTGAAGGTGACCTACGCTCTGGACGGTCAGGAAGCTGCCCTTGAGGACATCATTGGCAAGAGCGGCCACCTGACTGTGACCGTCAACCTGAAGAACAACGAGACCGGCACCGTGAACGTGAACGGCAAGGACCGCACCATCGTCACTCCGCTGATCACCGCTGTGGGCGTCATTCTGGGCGGGGATGCTGCCAACGTGACCGCAGAACACGGTATGATCGAAAGCGCCGCCAAAAGCAGCGTTGCCGCCTTTGTTACCCTGCCGGGCGTGAAGGATTCCCTGTCCGGCCTGCTGCCCGATGAGGTGGACAGCATCGAAGACTATCTGCAGGACACCGTGACTGTGGAAGCCGATGTGGAAGACTTTACCTGCCCGCAGGTCATGGTGGCCTGCGCTACCAGCACCGCTGCTCTTGGCACGGACAATGTGTTTGACCTGAGCAGCATCAACGACCTGACCGATGGCATCAACCAGCTGAACGATGCCATGAGCCAGCTCATGGACGGCGCTTCCCAGCTGGTGGACGGCACCTCTCAGCTGGCAGGCGGTGTTCTGGCCCTGCTGGACGGTGCCAACACCCTGAACAACGGCGCTGCCGCTCTGGACGACGGCCTTGGCCAGCTGACCAACGGTCTGGACACCCTGAGCGCCAACAATGCAGCACTGAACGCCGGTGCGCAGCAGGTGGCGGACGGTGTGCTGGCTTCTGCCAACAAGACCCTGAAGGAAGGCGGCCTGATCGACGAGGACATGACATGGTCGAACTACGAGGCTGTGATCGACAACATCCTCACCATGAACGATAAGACCCTTGCTGCCGGCCGCAAAAAGATGGTGCGCACCATCTGGGAGCAGGAACCCAGCTTCAAGGATAGCCAGCTGGATCTGGCCCTGTATCTGTCCGCGACCAAGACGAACCACGATCTGGAAGCAGCCCTCAAGCTGATGCAGAACTTTGACGCTTCCATGCTGACCGGCGCTCTGGAGATGGTGACCAATGCCGATGCAAAGAACACCGCCAAGGCTGAGCTGAAGTATCAGGTGGAGAACAGTCAGGATATGGCCGATGTCCGCGCCCTGAAAACCAGCCTTTCTCAGATCCAGTTCTTTGTTTCCAGCGTGAACCAGTACACCGCAGGCGTGCAGACCGCTGCGGACGGTGCCCACTCCGCAAAGGATGGCAGCGCACAGCTGGCTGCAGGCACCAAGACCCTGTATGACGGCGTGAACACCCTGAACACCGGTGCAGGTCAGTTGAATGACGGCGCAGGCCAGCTGAACGACGGTCTGAACCAGTTCAACGAGGAAGGCATCTCCAAGCTGACCGGCGCGCTGGATCAGGATCAGCTCCATGGCCTGAAGACCGTGCTGGACGAGATGACCGACCGCCTGAACGACTACACCAGCTTTGCCGGTGCACCGGACGATGCCGAGAGCAGCGTCAAGTTCGTCTATAAGACCGCTGAAACCGTGGCCGCTGCCGACACCACTGCAGCCGAGACTGAGACGGTGGAAGAAGGCAATATCTTTACCCGCCTGTGGCAGCGCATCGTGAACCTGTTCAAGTTCTGATAAGCCATCTTCGAGAATTCATGTTGAACCTCTTTCCATAGAGAAGGGGCTGTTGCAAAACAGCCCCAACGAAAAAATGAGATAGGCTTCCCCGGAAGGGGCTGCCTATCTCATTTTTTTTTGAGATCTGCCTTTGAGTTTTCAGCGTTCTGCCCGTTTTGTACGGTGAATGCGGCTGTTTTCAACATTTTAAAGAGACGCTGTTTTGCAACAGCCCTGCGGGCGATGGAATGGCCCGACTCGTGTCCGGCAAGAAAGCTGCCCGCCCACGATATGCAGTTTACTTGCGTGCAATCATTTCGGTGTAAGCCAGCACCAGCGGGCCGACACCCTTGGCATCGTTGCAGACCACCGGCTCGCTGAAATAGTAGGCCAGAGAGCCGTCGCGGTGATCCTTGCCGCCAAGACCCGCCACCAGGCAGATGCCGTCCAGCTGCAGACTGCCATCCGGGTTCTTGGAGAGATACTTGTCGCAGGTGCCGTAGAAGGCCTTTTCGGCCCATGCGGCCATGCGTTTGGGCAGGTAGCCAAGACGCACGCCTTTGAGCACCGCGTAGGCAAACAGAGCGGTGCCGCTGGTCTCGAGGTAGTTGCCCTCCACACCGGGGCGGTCCATCACCTGCCAGAACATGCCGGTCTCCTCGTCCTGGAATTTGTGCACATCCTCAATGGTCTGCTTGAGCATTGCCATGATGCCGCGGTACTCGTTGTACAGCTGCTCGTCCATCCGCTCCAGCACATCTACCATAGCTACCATGAACCAGCCCATGGCACGCAGCCAGAAGTTGGGGCTGCAGCCGGTGACGGGGTCGGCCCAGTACATCTGGCGGCTCTCATCGTAGCCGTGGTAGTACAGGCCGGTCTTTTCGTCCCGCATGTGCTTTTTGATATTCATGAACTGTTTGTAGCTGTCGATGCAGCCCTGCATCTTGTTAAAGCGGGTCTCGTACTCCATATAGAAGGGCTGGGCCATGTAGGTGCCGTCCAGCCACACCTGCCACGGGTAGATGTCCTTGTGCCAGAAATTACCCTCTTTGGTGCGGGGCTGGGTGGCCAGCTGGCTGCGGATGGTCTCGATGGCCTTGCGGTACTTTTCATCCCCAAAGATATCGTACAGGGTGAACAGGTTCTTGCCCTGATTCACGTTATCCAGATTGTACTCCTTGGGGTCGTAGGTCTTGATGGAGCCATCCTCCTGCACAAAGGAATCAATGAAGCTCTTGGAGAAGTTCAGATACTTCTCGTCGCCGGTGGTCTTGTACAGGCTCAGGCAGGCCGTGATCATGCAGCCGTCGATGTAGTTCCACTTGTTGGGCTTGCCGCTGCGCACCTTCTCGATGTTCCACATGGGTGCTTCGGCGCTGGAATTGGCGATCAGGTAGTCCACGTAATCGCCCAGCATGGCAAGAATTTCTTCATGGGTCATGGTATCAGTCCTCCTCAAAATGGCCGACATTTGCAAAGTGCAGGCGTTCGCCCTCGTAGCCCTCGATCTTCACGTTGTGCAGGTCGATCTCCTTGACGTTCTCGGCGTAGATGGCCAGCTTCTTCACCAGAGGGCGGTTATCCGCCATAGCGGCCTGACCGGCCTCGGCATTGGGGTCAAAGGTGATAGTGACGTTCTTCATGGAAACGCGCTCAATGGGCTGCTCCGGCAGGCCGTCGAAGTAGCATCCCGCGAACTGAGCGTCGGTGGCGACGATGTTCTCCATGGTCAGGCTGCCCAGCTTCGGGGTGTACTCGTCCACGGGCATGGCATCACGGCACTGCACATAGGGGCCGTGGCCGTCCGGGTCACAGAAGTAGAACATGTTGATGACGAAGGGTGCCTTGACACCCCGCATCTCCACGTTGCGGAACACCAGCCCGTCGATGACGGCGGTGTTGCCGCGGCCACGGCGGGTCTTGACGCGCAGGCCGCGATCGGTGTGATCCATCAGGCACTGGGTGACCACCATATCCTTCACACCGCCGCTCATCTCGCTGCCAATGACGATGCCGCCATGGCCTTTGTCCAACAGGCAGTTGCGGATAACGGTGTGCTCACAGCTCTTTTTCAGCTTCATGCCAAGGAATACCTTGCTGGCCTTCATGGCAATGCAGTCGTCGCCCACATGGATGTTCACGCCGATGATGCGGATATACTCGCAGCTTTCGGGGTCGATGCCGTCGGTGTTGGGGGCATTGTAAGGATTGTTGATGTTGAAGTTCAGCAGGTCAAGGTGCTTGACAAAGATGGGGTGGATCGTCCACGAATAGCTGTTCTGCACCGTGATGCCGTGCAGGCAGATGTTTTCGCTGTCCACAGCAGCCACAGCGCGGGGCCGCCATGCGATGCGCTTGATCTTGGGAGTCACCCACCAGTCGCCGTTCTCGGCATCGCAGTCCAGCGTGCCCTCGCCGGTCACAACGACATCGTGCACCTGCGTGATGTTCAACAGACCCGCAAAGCTGTCCAGCGGGTTGCCCTCCCAGCCGGTCAGGTAGTATTCATCCACCTCGTTCTCGCTGGGGATCACGCCGGGCAGGATGGGGTAGTGGGTGCGGTCATTGTCGCCCAGCAGCACAGCGCCCTTTTCAAGATAGAGGGTGGTGTTGCTTTTCAGGAACAGGCTGCAGGTGCGGTAGCGGCCTGCGGGCACGTACACTGTGCCGCCCTTGGGGCAGGTGGAAAGAGCCGCCTGCAGCTTGAGGGTGTTGTCCGTGGTGCCGTCAGCCACCAGACCGTAGCGGGAAGCATCCACAAAGAAGGTCTCGGCCTCGGTGGTAAAGGTGCAGGTCAGGCTTTCGCCCTCGGCCTGCACACCCACCGTGTACTCAGTACCGGGCAGCAGGGAGAACAGGGAGAACACGTTGGTCTGGCAGGCTTCATAGACGGTCTTGCCGTTCAGGGTAACGGTGAACGGGTGGGCCGGACGATAGCACAGGCCGTTTTCCAGCTCGAAAACAGCGCTGCGCGTCATGGAACGAATAAGCGACAGATTCATGGGAGAACCTCCTGATGGTTTTGTCTTGCCCGCAGGAAGCGGACATGATATGATAAAGATTAGAATGAAGGAAACCCCTTCCGTCGAACCCTCGCGGGTTTGCCACTTCCATCCGTGATGGAGGCTTTGGCATACCGGAAAGCTTTTCCTCTTCGCCAGAGGCTCCCTCTTTGAGGGAGCTGGCGCGGCATCAGCCGCGACTGAAGGAGTTACCTATGAGATCAGAACGTGAAAAGATCACCGGCAAAGTGGCCGCAGCTACCCTGCGCCTGAATATTGGCCGCTACGAGCTGCCGCCGGATGAGGACACCTGCTATCTGCTGCTGGTGTCGGAGGGCAGCGTCACGCTGGAATACGAGGGCGGGAATGTGCTGGTAAACCCCGGCAGCGCCGTGCTGCTTGGCCCCGGCGGCTGCCGCTTTGCACAGACCGGCAGCGCCGTGCCGCAGATCGTGGGGTGCCACTTTCCACTGGGGATGCTGCATGATTTGAAAACCACAGCCGGGCGGGATTTCGGCCGCCTGTTTGCGCCCGGGGAGCGCACAGTGCTGTATGCACCGGTACAGTGGCAGAGCCGCATCCGTACCCTGCTGGAAATGATGGCCAGCGCCAGCACCGAGCAGGATTACCCCGGCCCGCTGTACCTGCTGCTGATCCTGCACTATGTGGAGCAGGAGTGCATTGCCGAGAGCAGCGCCGTGGCGCGTCCCCACAACGAAACGGTGGAGCAGATCTGCGCCTACCTTGCGGCCAATTACCGGCAGAAGTTTTCCCTCACCGAGGTGGCGGCGCAGTTTTATCTTTCGCCCTACTACCTGAGCCGTTTGTTCCGGCGGGTAACGGGCCAGTCCATCGTGGATTACATCAACAACCGCCGCATCGAAGCGGCCCAGAAGCTGCTGGAAACGACTGAGCTTTCCATCAGTGCGGTAGCCGAGCAGACCGGCTTTGCCAGCGCCGCCCATTTCCGCCGGGTGTTCCGCGAGGTGATGGGTACTGGCCCACTGCAGTACCGCAAAGGACATAAGAAATAAGAAACACCCCCTGCGCCATCTACGGGAACGGCACAGGGGGTGTTTGTTTGTATCAGATGATCTTACGCTGTGCGGGGAAAGGGCTTAGCCCTTGACGGCACCGGCAGAGATACCTTCAACGAACTGGTCCTGTGCACAGAAGAAGACAATCAGCTGCGGCAGGATAGAGATGAGGGACAGAGCAAGGATCTTGTTCCATGCGAAACCGGTATCACCGTCCATGGACAGCTTGACGAACAGGGACATCGGGTACTTACCGGGAGTGCTGACGTAAAGCAGCGGACCCATGAAGTCGTTGCAGCTCCACATAAACTGGAACAGTGCGCAGGACACCAGAGCGGGGCCAAGCATGGGCACGATGACCTTGTACAGGGTCTGGAAGGAAGAGCAGCCGTCGATGGCAGCGGCTTCGTCCAGATCACGGGGGACATTGCGCATGAACTGCACCAGCTGGTAGACGAAGTAGGTCTCGGTCGCAAATGCGCAGTGCACCCAGATAGCCAGATAGAAGGGGCTGTCCAGCCAGCCGAACTTGTTGTACAGCAGGTACTGCGGCACATTCAGAACGACCTGCGGCAGGAACAGGGTGGCCAGCATGATGTTGAACATCAGCTTACGGCCGGGGAAATCGAAGCGGCCAAAGCCGTAGGCAGCCACACAGGCGGAGACCACCGTGCAGATCACCTTGGGGATGACGTAGCTGTAGGTGTTCAGCATGGCCTGCAGGATGTTGATGGAACCGCCAAAGTTGTTCAGTGCGCCGCGGTAGCCATCCAGAGTGGGGTGCTTAATCCACAGGCTGATGCCTGCAAAGATCTCGCTGTTGTCCTTAAAGGTAGCGCTGATCATCCACAGCAGGGGATAGATCATGATGACGCCGACCAGGATCAGGACGAAATACTTGAAGAAGGTCGCGATTTTGTTCGATGCTTTCATTCCCATACTGGTCACCTTACCTTTCGTCAGAGTAGTAGACCCACTTCTTCTGGCTGGTGAATGCAATGATCGTCAGGATGCAGACGATGATGAACATGATCCATGCCAGAGCGGATGCCATACCCATGTCATAAGACTTGAATGCGTAGTTGTAGACCAGCAGAGAGATCAGCGTGGTGGAACCACGGGGGCCGCCATTGGTGATGATGTACGGGCCATTGAACTCCTGGAAAGCCTGGCAGATCTGAGTGACCAGGTTGTAGAAGATGATGGGAGTGATCATCGGAACGGTGATGGAGAAGAACTGACGCCACTTGCCGGCACCATCAATGGTAGCGGCTTCGTACAGGTCTGCAGGCACGCCCTTCAGAGCGGCCAGGAACAGCACCATGGCAGAACCGAACTGCCAGATACGCAGGAAGCAGATGATCCACAGCGCGTAGCTGGGGTCAGACAGCCACTCGGGGCCCTGCACCAGACCAAAGGTGACAGCGCGCAGAACGGTGTTAAGCAGGCCGTCCACACTGAACACAGCCTTCCACAGAACGGCGATAGCAACAGAGCCGCCCAGAATGGAGGGGATGTAGTACACAGTACGGAACAGGTTGACGCATGCGATCTTGAAGTTCAGGATGTATGCGATGAACAGCGCAAAGACCAGCTTCAGAGGCACGGTAATGAAAGCGTACTTGAAGGTGATGAGCAGCGCCTTGGTGATCTTGGTGGTGGTAAAGGCCGTGATGTAGTTGGCCAGACAAACGAACTGGGTACCGCTCTTGAAGAAGTTCATATCGGTGAAGCTGTAGTACAGCGACTGACCGAAGGGAACTGCCTTAAAGACGACGAAGCCGATGATCCAGGGGATCAGATAAAACAGACCCTGATATTTGTCCAGCCATTTCTGGAACGGGGTGCGTCCGATGGCGGGAGCATTGCTTTCTTTCATCTGGGAAATCCTCCTTTTTAAGGAATTTCGGAGCATGAGACGGACGAAGGGGTAACAGACTGGATACAGCTTTGTCAAGATTTTGTAATATATCTTTGACAAAAAAGGGGCATCTGCCGGTCGGGCGGCAGGTGCCCCTCAGGTTCAGTCAAAGGGTGCCCTTTCTGTGCGTGACCGCACATGGCGGCACTCAAAAATGTAACTTAGCCGATGGTGTAGCCAACAGACTCCATGCCGTCCAGCAGGGTGTCAACAACGTCTGCGCCGGCAACGCCGTCGTAGTCAACGGTATCGAACACTTCCTGATAGATGCCGGTGCCGGAAGCCTTCAGGTCGTTGTTCTCGAACAGGGGATCCAGCTTGTTGGTGGTGAAAGCCATGACCTTGGCATTTGCCTCAGCCACCAGATCCTTGACAGCGCCGGCAGCCTGAGCAGCAGCCAGACCAGCCTTGGAAGCGGGGATGCCGCACTCGGAACCCATGATGGAAGCGCCCTTCTCCTCGTTCAGCAGGAAGTTGATCAGGGTAGCAGCCTCGGCAACGCACTTGCTGGTCTTGGTGATGGCCAGACCCATGGAGACCTTGGAGAAGCCGCCGTTGTTGTCGCCGAACTTGATCTCTTCGCCAACGGTGAAGCCGTCCTTGTTGGCGTCATCCAGAGCGGAGGAGTACTTGGAAGCAGCGGAATCCCACTCGAAGATGCCTGCGATCTTACCGGTGATCCACTCGTTGGACTGGTGGGTAGCGGTATCGGAGTTAGCGGAGTAGTAGGTCTTCAGGTTCATCATGACGTGGCCATCCACCAGGCTCTTGATGAAGTCGATGCCCTCAGCGATCTCGTCCTCGGTGTAGTTCAGGGTAGAGGTGACGGGGTCAGCCCAGTCCTTGCCGTACTTGGACTCGAGGTAGAAGACCATCAGGATCATACGGTCGTATGCGCCCAGATGCATGGGGTAGTAATCGTCGCCCAGCTTCTCCTTGAATGCCTTGCCGGCAGCCATCAGATCATCCAGAGACTTGGGAACTTCGGTGATGCCAGCCTTGTTGAAGGTGGTCATGTTCCAGAAGAAGATACGGCCGGTCATGGAAACGGGCACGCACTGCTGGCTGTTTGCAACGTAGCAGGCGTCCATGGCAGCGTCATCCCACTGGGTCAGATCCAGGAACTTGGAAACAGTGTTCAGGTCCACGAACTTGCTGCCGTCAGCAGAGTAGTTGTACAGCCAGTTCCAGTTCACCTGGCACACATCCTGTGCGTTGCCTGCGATGAAGGCAGCTGCCATCTTCTCTTCCCAGCCGGACCATGCGGCGAAGGTGGGCTCGATGGTGATGTTGGTGTGCTCAGCCTGGAACTCCTTGATGGCGTTCTGGTAAGCCTCGTGACGGCTGTCGCCGCCCCACCAGCTGATGGTCATGGAAACAGGGCCGTCAGACAGTGCCAGGCTCTCGTCTGCAGAAGCAGCGGGAGCGGAAGAAGCGGTGGAAGCAGCAGAGCCGGATGCAGCAGAGTTGCCGCCGCAGGCAGCCAGAAGGCCGGCAGCGCCCACAGCGCCGGTGACCTTCATGAAATCACGACGAGAAATTGCCTTGCTCATTTTCGTTCTCCTCCTAAATACAGAAAACATCATCTCGAACGGGGGTCTGCACATACCCCGTTGTATACAATTATGATAACAAAACAACAACCAAAAAGAAAGACGCAAATTGCAGATATCTAAACAAAAAACGTACAAATATTGCTCTTGTTTCCGCGCAAGAATTGACGCCTTCGCTGAAATGAATAAACTTGGCTCGAAAAACTGTGCAACATGTATACTTCGCTATTTTGCATAGAAAACTGGGATGCATCATAGGAGGAACGTCGAATTTTGCAATAATTTTGTAAACATTCCGTTTTAGAACGTGGAAGCGTTGCATACATTGTGGACGAACAACAGCTTAAAAAGCCCGGACGGGAGCCTTTGAACTGATATATCAATAGTGCAAAAAATGTTCACTCTGATATATCAATTGTTTGCGGCAGTCCCCCGGCACCGGTCTGCAGACATGGAAATCGGTGCTTCTTCGCCCTTTTGGGGGGTGAAAAAGCACCGACAGCGACATATTTTGCGCTGCTGCGTGGACTGCGCCTGTGGGCCGGGAATAAAAAAGAAAGGCTGCCGTGTCGTTGGACACAGCGGCCTTGTATACAAGTTTCAGTCAGCCTGCGAAGCAGCTTTTTCGGCGTAGAACGCGCGCTTTGCCTTGAAATAGCACTGGGGGCACATGCTCACGTACTGCACATCGTTTTCCAGATCGATGGCCACCTGCTCGCCCTCAAAGACGAATCTGCCGTTCACTCTGCGGCAGTTGCAGATGGCCTTGCGGCCGCAGGTGCAGATAGTCTTCATCTCCTCGATGGTGTGGGCCAGCTCCAGCAGGCGGGTAGAGCCGGGAAAGCCCTTAAGCGAAAAATCTGCCCGCAGGCCGTAGCAGATCACCGGAATGTTCAAATCCACCGTGACCATGAACAGCTGTTCTGCCTGCTGCGCAGTGAAAAACTGGCTCTCGTCGCACAGCACGCAGGCCAGCGGCGCACCGTCAGCGTTGGCCGTGCGCACGGCCTCGAACACGTCCGTCTCCGGCGGGATCAGCAGATCAGCCTTGCGGCGCACGCCCAGACGGCTCACCAGCTCACCGCCGCCCTTGGTGTCCACCTGTGGCTTGAGGATCAGCACCCGCATCCCCTGTTCTTCGTAGTTGTGGGCTACCTGCATCAGGGCGGTGCTCTTGCCGCTGTTCATTGCGCCGTAGCGGAAATACAGTTTTGCCATTTGAAAAACTCTCCTTACAGAAAGAACCCTCTCAGCCAAAGCCTGACGGCTTTGCCAGCTCCCCCGATGGGGGAGCTTTTCTGCATCTTCCGGGCAGGCTGTCCTTCGCCGGAGAAGCAGAAACTTTCCCGTCCCCACTCATAAAGCTCCCCTTTCGGGGGAGCTGTCGAGCGTATGCGAGACTGAGAGGGTTCAGCGGCATCTCAGGCTTTGACTGAGAGGGTTCTCTTATTACTTACAATAGGTACGTTCAGTTCTGATTGCGCAGGCGGTAGCCAAGGCTCATCAGGCTGTCGCCCAGATGGACGTTCTCCACCACCACATCGGGATACGGCACAGAGAGGTCATAGTGGGAGAAGTTCCAGAAGCCCTCGATGCCCAGATCCACCAGACGGCCGCTGACCTGTTCCGCACCGTCGCGGGGCACACAGAGCACTGCGACCTTGGGGTGATGCTCGGCACAGAAAGACTCCAGCTCGTCGATATGGCGGATCTGGATGCCGCTGATCTCCTTGCCCACCTCGCTCTGTGCCACATCAAAGGCGGCGATCAGGCGGTAGCCGTTGGTGTCGGTGGTGATAAAGCGGCTCACTGCCTTGCCCAGACGGCCGCAGCCGATCAGGATGGTGGGCAGGCGGTCACCGTTGCCGAACAGCAGGCCTTCCAGAATGGAGAGCAGGTTTTCCACCGAGTAGCCGATGCCCTGCCGGCCATTCACATCGCCGATGCAGTTGAAGTCCTGCCGTACCTGCGAAGCGGTGGTGCCCATCTGAGCAGCCAGCTCGCGGGAGGAAATGCTGTTGATGCCGTCCGCCTGCAGAGAGCACAGATAGCGGTAATATTTGGGAAGACGCTTGATAACGGGAAGCGAAGCCCTTGCAGGAGTGTTCATAGAATACTTTCTCCTTTCGCTCTATTGCAGTACTTGCCGCAGCTGCCTGCTTTACAGATGCGGCACAGAGAAACCCCGATCCGTTTACGGGTTCATATTGCAGATATTACAGTCAATTATTTAAAGTATACTGCACCGATGGAGAATGTCAAATCATTCTCAAAAAAATTTTATGAAATGTTACCGCTTTTTTGCTGCAGCGGGTCTGCATAGCCCGGCACAGGCTGGGGAATGCTGACAAAAAACGCAGGAGGAAAGCATATGAACGATGAAACGCAGCAGACCGATGCGCGTCGGCTGGAAAAAGAAGAGATCGAGGATCTGGGCACGGTCACGCTGGCCCGCGGGGAGCATGTGATCCACTGCCTGACCGTCATCGGCCAGATCGAAGGCCATTCGGAAGCGCCGCAGGGCCAGAAGACCACGAAGTATGAGCATGTCATCCCGCAGCTGGTGGCCGCGCAGGAGGATCCTCGCATCGAAGGCCTGCTGGTGCTGCTGAACACGGTAGGCGGTGATGTGGAAGCGGGCCTTGCGCTGGCGGAGCTGATCGCCAGCGTGTCCAAACCCAGTGCAACGCTTGTGCTGGGCGGCGGGCACTCCATCGGTATCCCGCTGGCCGTCAGCGCCCGGCGCAGCTTCATCGTGCCCACAGCCACCATGACCGTGCACCCGGTGCGGCATTCCGGCGTCATTCTGGGGGTGCCGCAGACCATGCGCAGCTTTGAGCAGATGCAGCAGCGCATCACCGGCTTCGTAGCGGCCCACAGCGGCATGACCGAAAAACGCTACACCGACCTGATGCTCCACACCGGCGAGCTGGTGATGGACATGGGCACCGTGCTGGATGGACGCCGGGCCGTGAAGGAAAAGCTCATTGATGAGCTGGGCGGACTTTCGGATGCGCTGGCGTGGCTGTATAAAGAGATTGAACGCAAATGAAGGCCGATTTTGTACAACAATAGGTTTGCCATTTTCTTCCCTGCGTGGTACAATAATAAAATCAAATAGTGTGTCTACTACAAACGCGGGGAACAAAGAAACATGGCAACAAAAAAACGTAAAACGACAACACGGCGCGCAGCATCGCGCAAAAAACGCGCAGAACAGCGGCTCCCGGCAGGGCTTGGCACCCTGTTTGCAGGCCTTTTGCTGGTGGTGCTGGCCTTTGTGGAGGGAGATTCGGCATGGAAGGCCCTGCACGATGTGCTGTTCGGACTTTTTGGCTGTGGCAGCTTTGTGCTGGGCGCGGCAGTGTGCTGCCTTGCTGTGCAGTATACCCGGGGCGAAGACCTTCTGCCCAAGATCTTCAAGCTGGTTCTTGGGCTGGTGTTTGCCTGCGGCACGGTGATCGTTTTTTCTGATATCCAGCCGCAGGGCATGTCGGCATTTCAGATGACGGCTGCCTGCTACGCAAACGGCGTGAATGCATGGATCGGCGGCGGTGCGCTGGGCGCACTGCTGGGCGGCAGCCTGCTGCTGCTGTGCGGACGGCCTGCGGCAACCCTTATCATGATCGTGCTGGCACTGTGTGTCAGCCTGTACATTTTTGATCTGACCCCGGCAGAGGTGTGGCAATGGCTGTGCGCTGCGTTTGGCGGCGTGCACGCAAAGGGTGCGGCCATGGCGCAGCAGAGCGCAGCCCGCCGCGCTGAACGTGCCGCTGCCCGCGCGGCAGAAGCCGAGGCCGAGGAAGACTACGACGAAGCAGAAGATGAATACCGGGATGAGGAAGATGCCGAAGAGGAGATGGAAACTCCGGCTTTCCGCATCGGTGTGCCGGACTGGCTGAACGGCATCCGCCACTGGGGCCACAAGGTGACCGAAGAGATGGAGGCGGAGGAGCCGGAGGTCGCCCTGCAGCCGGAGCCGCCCGCAGATACTTCCGGCCAGCCGCTTGCCCAGCCGGAGCCTGCCGCCCCGGCCATCACGCCGGTGCAGGTACGGGTATCCCGGCCCCGGGCTTCCTTTGACGTAGACCTTGGCCCCGACCACACTGAGGTGAAGGAGGGCGGCAGCGAGCCCATCGAGCCGCTCATCGTGGGCCCGGGCGGCACCTTTGGGCAGAACCCGCTGCGCCCGGCCCCCAGACCTGCCCCGCAGCCCATCGTACAGAACGCAGTGGAGACCGATGCATCCGATTTCTTTGCAAAAGCTGCAGAGCCGGTGCAGCCTGCGGCAGCGGAAAGCTTTGATACTCCAGTCATGACCCCGGCAATGCCGACGGCCCAGCCGGAAAGCCCGGCAGCGGCAGTCACGCCGGAGATGCCCGCCGTGCCCATCCAGCCCGCAGTCCCGGCGGCACCCGCCCGGGTGAGCGCCGAAAACGCCGTTGCCATGCGCGGCACACCCGACGAGGACGGCTGGATCAGCATTACCAGCGAGCCGGTGGAGGAAAAGGATATCAGCACGCTGGTGGCAGCGGCAATGGAAAAGCCTGCCGCTTCCGAGCAGGCCGCGGCAGCGGCCCCTGTGGACGAGACCGAACCGGTGGATACTTATCAGTACCAGTATCCGCCCATTGAGCTGTTTGAAAAATCGCAGGACGAGACCGACCCCGGCGCGCAGGAAGAGCTGAAAGCCAACGCCCAGAAGCTGGTGGATACGCTGGAAAGCTTTGGCGTGCGCACCCGTGTGCTGGATATCTCCCGCGGGCCGTCCGTTACCCGGTACGAGGTGCAGCCCATGGCGGGTGTCAAGATCAGCCGCATCACCTCGCTGGCAGACGATATCGCCCTGAACCTTGCGGTGGCAGATGTGCGTATGGAAGCGCCCATCCCCGGCAAGCCTGCCGTGGGCATTGAGGTGCCCAACCACAAAAAGACCCCGGTGTATATCCGCAGCGTGTTCGAGAGCCAGAGCTTTTTGCGCATGACCTCACCTCTGGGCATTGCGCTTGGCAAGGACATTGCCGGTGTGGCACAGGTGGCAGACCTGTGCAAGATGCCCCATCTGCTCATTGCAGGCAGCACCGGCAGCGGTAAATCCGTGTGTGTGAACAGCATCATCATGAGCCTGCTGTTCCGCTCCAGCCCGGAGGACGTGAAGCTGCTGCTGATCGACCCCAAGGTGGTGGAGCTGGCCGAGTACAACGGCATTCCCCACCTGCTGATGCCGGTGGTCACCGAGCCGAAAAAGGCCGCAGGTGCCCTTGGCAGCGCGGTGCAGGAGATGGAGCGCCGCTATCATCTGTTTGCAGAGAACAATGTGCGCGACATCAAGTCTTTCAACAAGCTGGCCGCAGAACGGCCTGATCTGGAAAAGATGCCCTACATCGCCATTATCATCGACGAGCTGGCCGATCTGATGATGGTGGTGGGCAAGGATGTGGAGGACTCCATCTGCCGCATCGCCCAGAAGGCCCGCGCCGCCGGTATGCACCTGATCGTAGCCACTCAGCGACCCAGCGTGGACGTGATCACCGGCCTGATCAAGGCCAACATCCCCAGCCGCATCGCATTTGCAGTGTCCAGTCAGGTGGACAGCCGCACTATTCTGGACGGCTCCGGTGCCGAAAAGCTGCTGGGCATGGGTGATATGCTGTTCATGCCCGTGGGTGCGCCCAAGCCTACCCGTATTCAGGGCACTTTCGTGCGGGATGAGGAGATCAGCCGTGTGCTGGACTTCATCAAGCAGAGCGGCACCGTGCAGTATGACGAAGCCATGATCGAAGCCATGGAAAAGCACGCCATTCAGGACGGCAAGAAAGGCAGCGGCGGCGCGGACTCCGACGAGGATCCCGATACCGACCCGATGTTCAAGCAGGCCGTGGAGGTGGTCATCGATGCCGGTCAGGCCTCCACCAGCCTGCTGCAGCGCCGCTGTAAGCTGGGCTACGCCCGCGCGGCCCGTATCATGGACGAGATGGAACAAAAAGGCATCATCGGACCCTACGAGGGTGCCAAGCCCCGCGCTGTGCTTATCAGCCGCCAGCAGTGGCTGGAAATGCAGATGAACCAACCGGAGGAATGACCCTCTCAGGCGCTGACGCGCCAGCTCTCCCGAAGGGCGAGCTTTATGAGTGGGTAAGATATCGTCTGCCTTCAAAGAAAAACCGGATGAAAAAATGCAAAAAGCTCCCCCATCGGGGGAGCTGGCAACGCCGCAAGGCGTTGCCTGAGAGGGTTTAACAATAAAAGGAGCATTATGGACAACTCTTCCCCAAAGATCTACACCGAATTTCTTCCCATCAGCCGGGCCGATATGGAGGCCCGCGGGTGGGAGCAGCTGGACTTTGTGGTGGTGGGCGGCGACGCCTATGTGGACCACCCCAGCTTTGGCACTGCCATCATCAGCCGCCTGCTGGAAGCCGAGGGCTATAAGATCGGCGTGCTGGCCCAGCCACGCTACACCGACTGCGAGGACTTCAAGCGATTCGGCAAGCCGAAGTACGGCTTCTTCATCGGCGGCGGCAACGTGGACAGCATGGTCAGCCACTATTCCGTGGCAAAGATCCCCCGCGCCGAGGACGAATACTCCCCCGGCGGCAAGGGCGGCGCACGCCCGGACCGCAGCGCCACCGTGTACACCCGCCTTGCCAAGCAGGCCTATCCCGACCTGCCGGTGATCCTGGGCGGTCTGGAGGCGTCTCTGCGCCGCTTTGCCCACTATGACTACTGGCTGGACACCGTGTTGCCCAGCATTGCCGAGGACTCCGGCGCGGACATCATCAGCTTTGGCATGGGCGAGCACCAGACCGTGGAGATCGCCCGCCGCCTTGCCGCCGGGGAACCGGTGGAGAGCATCACGGACGTGGACGGCACCTGTTACATGACCGACTTCGACCATCTGCCCGAGCGCTACGTGGAGTGCGCAGGCTTTAAAAAGGTGGCATCGGATAAGACGGCGTATGCCAAGGCCTGCCGCATCCAGATGGACAATCAGGATGTGGTCAGCGGCCAGATTATCGTGCAGAAGCAGAGCGAAAAGTATCTGGTGCAGAACATCCCCGCAAAGCCGCTGGTGCGCGGGGAGCTGGATAAGGTCTACGCTCTGCCCTACACCCGCCGTTACCACCCCATCTACGAGAGCATGGGCGGCGTGCCCGCCATCCGGGAGGTGCAGTTCTCCATCATCCAGAACCGCGGCTGCTTTGGCGGCTGCAACTTCTGCGCCATCCAGCTGCATCAGGGGCGGCGTGTCACCAGCCGCAGCGCAGACAGCATCGTGGCAGAAGCGGAGCGCATGACCCACGAGCCGGATTTCAAGGGCTACATCCACGATGTGGGCGGCCCCACCGCAAACTTTCGCTTTCCCTCCTGCCGGGAGCAGATGCTGCGGGGCATGTGCACCGGCGGCAAGCACTGTCTTGCCCCCACCACCTGCTCCCACATGATCGTGGACCACAGCGACTACCTGAAGATCCTGCGCCGGGTGCGGGAGCTGCCGGGCGTGAAAAAGGTGTTCATCCGCAGCGGTATCCGGTTCGACTACCTGATGGCCGACCCGGACGATACCTTCTTCAAGGAACTGGTGGAGTACCATGTGTCCGGCCAGCTGAAGGTGGCTCCGGAGCACTGTGCTCCCAACACGCTGGCCTACATGGGCAAGCCGCCCATCGAGACCTTCAACAAGTTCAAGGATAAATTCTATGAGCTGAGCAAAAAGGCCGGCAAAAAGCAGTATCTGGTGCCCTATCTGATGTCCAGTCACCCGGGCAGCACCCTCAAGGATGCGGTCTATCTGGCAGAATATCTTTATAAAAACCACATGCGCCCGGAACAGGTGCAGGATTTTTACCCCACCCCCGGCACTGTGAGCACCTGCATGTTCTACACCGGCCTTGACCCCTACACCCTGAAGCCGGTGTTTGTGGAAAAGACCCCCGAGGGCAAGGCGCTGCAGCGGGCGCTGCTGCAATACTACGAGCCTCGCAACGCCGAGAAGGTAGTCAAGGCGCTGAAGATGACCCACCGGGAGGACCTGATCCCCCTGCTGGTGCCCGCCGTAGGCCGCCGCGCCGTGCAGCGCTCTGCCCGCCGGGCCGAAGCCGCCGATGTGACGATCCACAATGACGGCACCTATACGGTGCGCCCGAACCAGAAGGGCCATAACGGCAAGCCTGCCCACGGCCAGAACCGTGCCGCTGCACCGACAGGCCGTGCGCCCAGCCCCGGTGCACGCTTTGCGCCCCATTCGGCACCCGCGCGCAAGCCAAAAAACGATCAACAGAAAGAGAACACAACGTGGAAAACTGGAAAGAAGAAAAAGTAAACGCGCCTAAGAAAGGCCTGTGGCAGCACCTTGCTGCGCTGGCCGCTGCCGCCGCACTGGTGCTGAGCCTTGCGGGCTGCAGCGGGCTGCCGTCCGTCCCGGGCGGAAGCGCCGATGTAGTGCCGAACCCATCCGCTTCTGCTGCGGCGGCTGTGGATACGGTGGACGCACCCTTGGAGGTGCATTTCATCGATGTGGGTCAGGCGCTGAGCGTGCTGGTGGAATGTGACGGACAGTTCATGCTCTACGACGGCGGCAATGTGGACGACGGCAGTCTCATCGTCTCTTACCTGCAGAGTCAGGGGGTGGAACAGCTGGAATATGTGTTCTGCTCCCACGCACACGAGGATCATGTAGGCGGCTTGGCTGCCGCACTGGCCTACTTCCCGGCGTACCATGTGTACAGCCCGGTGGCCGATGCCTCCACCAAGTGCTTTCAGGATTTTGTCAAGTACACCCAACAGCAGGGCCTGCAGGTAGAGGTGCCCGCCGTGGGCACGATGTGGCCGCTGGGCGGCGCTACCGTGACCATGCTTGGCCCGGTGGCACAGTACAGCGACACCAACGATACCTCCATTGTGCTGCGCATCGACTACGGCTCCACCAGTTTCCTGCTGACCGGCGACATGGAAAAGACTGCGGAGACCGACCTTGTGAACAGCGGCGCGAACCTCAGGGCCGATGTGCTGCAGGTGGGCCACCACGGTTCCAGCACCTCCACCAGCTACCTCTTCCTGAACGCGGTGCTGCCGGAAATGGGCATCATCTCCTGCGGCGTGAACAACAAGTACGGCCACCCACACGAGGAAACGCTGAGCATCCTGCGGGATGCCGGGGTGGATGTGTACCGCACCGACCTGCAGGGCACCATCACCATTGGCAGTGACGGCCAGAACTACACCGTGGGCACCGAGCACTTTGCGGCAGATTCCGTGCTGAACCCCACCGACCCGGCGGCATCCAGCACGGCCCAGCAGGCGTACATCGGCAATGTGAACAGCAAAAAGTTCCATCTGCCTACCTGCCCGAACCTGCCGGCAGAGAAGAACCAGATCCTCTTCTCCAGCTATCAGGAAGCCGTGGAAGCAGGCTATACGCCCTGTTCCAGCTGCATCAAATAAAGAACGAACTCCCCCAGTCTGCTTCACAGACAGCCCCCTCTGGGATGGGGCCTTTGGCAAAACCGAAAAGTTTACCTTTTCGACAGAGGCTCCCTCCTTGAGGGAGCTGGCACGGCGTGAGCTGTGACTGAGGGAGTTTTCTTTTATCCGCCGCTCTGCGGGATTGATAAAATCCCACAGGTGCGGTATACTTAAGACCACTTTATTTCAAAAAAGCAAGGAGGTGCGGCGGATGATCGGTGCACCGCAGCCGCTGGTGCTGGCAAAACCGGCGGCGATCGATACAGCACAGGCAGCGCGGTATTTCGGGGCCAGAGGGGAACCGGACGACCGCACCATGACCCTGTTGGAAACATGCGCCATGCCGCTGCTGGCGGCGGCAACGCCCCGGGCGGTCTGGCTGGAAGCGGACACGGCTGCCCTTGCCGAAGCAGGCATCCTGCGGGGCGGGGACGTGATGCGCCATCTGGAAGGATGTCCGCAGGCGGTGCTGCTGGCTGTGACGCTGGGCCCCGGCGTGGATGCACAGATCCGCCGTGCCGGTGTGGGAGATATCGCGGCGGGCGTTGCGTCCGACGCACTGGGCAGCGCGCTGGCCGAGCAGGCCGCAGACGCAGCCGAAGCAGAGCTGCGCCAGTGGGCCGCAAAAGAGGGAAAGTATTTGACCGGGCGGTTTTCGCCCGGCTACGGTGACTGGGATATTGCAGTACAGCCGCTGGTGGCAAACGCGCTGGATACGGTGCGCCGGGCGGGCCTGTGTGTGACCGATACCAACCTGATGACCCCGCGCAAGAGCGTGACGGCCATTCTGGGGGTCAGCGGCCACCCGGTAAAGGGAAAACTGGCCGGGTGCGGCCACTGCGTGCTGCGCACCCGGTGTGAGTATAGAAAGAGGGGAAAGACCTGTGCAAGCGAGTGAACTTTTCAAGCAGAGCAATACCGTCCTGCTGGACGGCGGCATGGGCACCATGCTGCAGGCTTCGGGCCTGAAGCTGGGTGCAAAGCCGGAGGAGCTGAACATCACGAACCCGGAGCTGATCGAGAGCATCCATGCCAAGTATGCCGCTGCGGGCAGCCGCATCGTCAACGCCAACACCTTTGGCGCATCGGCCCACAAGCTGGCGGGCAGCGCCTACAGTCTGGAAGAAATCATTGCGGCGGGCATCGCCAACTGCAAGCGCGCCTGTGCGCCCTACGGTGCCCTGACCGCGCTGGATGTCGGCCCGCTGGGAGAACTGCTGGAACCCAGCGGAACGCTGGCCTTTGAGGATGCGGTGAGCGAGTATGCGCGCATCGTCCGGGCAGGCGCTGCCGCCGGGGCCGACCTCATTTTCTTTGAGACCTTTACCGATCTGTACGAGCTGAAAGCCGCTCTGCTGGCAGCAAAGGAAAACAGCGGCCTGCCTATCTTAGCCAGCATGAGCTTTGAAGCCGGCGGGCGCACCTTTACCGGCTGCACGGTGGAAAGCTTCGGCGTGACCGCCCGTGGCCTGGGTGCCAACGCGGTGGGCATCAACTGCTCACTGGGCCCCAAGGAGATCTTTCCCATGGCAAAGCGTCTGGCAGAGGCTGTGCCCGGCGACTTTCCGGTGTTCGTCAAGCCCAATGCGGGCCTGCCTCGGGCCGACGGCAGCGGCTACGATATCACCCCGCAGCTCTTCGCCATGGAAATGAAGCCCTACCGGGAACTGCATCTGTTCGCGGCGGGCGGCTGCTGCGGCACCACGCCGGAGTTCATCAAGCTGCTGAACAGCGTTTTTGCAGGCTGCGTACCCGGCCGTTCGGCCCACAAAATGCCCTCGGTGCTCTGCACGCCGGTGGACTTTGTCAATGTGGACGGCATCACGGTGGTGGGTGAGCGCATCAACCCCACGGGCAAAAAGCGCTTCCAGCAGGCACTGCGGGAAGAGGATATGAACTACGTTCTGGAGCAGGCGGTCAGTCAGGTGGAAGCCGGTGCTCAGGTGCTGGACGTGAACGTGGGCGCACCCGGCGTGGACGAGCCTGCCCTGATGCCCAAGGTGGTCAAGGCCCTGCAGAGCGTCACCAGCCTGCCGCTGCAGCTGGATTCCTCCAATGTGCAGGCACTGGAAAACGGTCTGCGCGTGTACAACGGCAAGCCCATCGTCAACTCCACCAACGGCGAGCAGGAAAAGCTGGACGCGATTCTGCCCCTGTGCAAAAAGTACGGTGCGGCCATCGTGGGCCTTGCCATCGATGAGCGGGGCATCCTGCCCGCCGCCGAGGACCGGGTGGCCATTGCCCGCCGCATCACGGAGGCGGCTCTTGCCGTCGGCATCCCGCGGGAGGACATCTACATCGACTGTCTGACCCTGACCGCCAGCGCCCAGCAGAAGGATGTTCTGGCCACCGTGCAGGCACTGGAAGCCTGCAAAAAAGAGCTGGGGGTGCGCACCATTCTGGGCGTGTCCAACATCAGCTTCGGCCTGCCCTGCCGCCCCTATCTGAACACCACCTTCCTCACCATGGCGATGTATGCGGGCCTTGACCTCGCCATCATGAACCCTTCTAGCGAGGAGATGATGGCGGCGGTGTATGCTTACAACGTGCTGACCAACCGCGACCCGCAGAGCACCAAATACATTGAGCGCTATGCCGACCGCGTGCCCGCCTCGGTGGCCCTCAAGCAGGCCGCGCAGACGGTGCCTGCGGCTTCGGCATCCGCATCCGGTGAGAGCGCAGAGCTTACCGGCCCTTACGCTCCACTGATGAAGGCGGTGGAAAAGGGCCTGAAGGGTGATGCTGCCGCCCAGACCAAGGCACTGCTGGCCGAAAAGCAGCCGCTGGAAGTGGTGGACGAAGCGCTGATCCCGGCGCTGGACATCGTGGGCGCCAAGTACGAGAAGGGCACGCTGTTCCTGCCGCAGCTGCTGCAGGCCGCAAGTGCTGCCCAGAGCGCTTTTGAGGAGATCAAGAACGTCATTGCCCAGAAGGGCGAGGGCAGCGCCAGCAAGGGCCGCATCGTGCTGGCCACCGTCAAGGGCGACGTGCACGACATCGGCAAGAACATCGTCAAGGTGATTCTGGAGAACTACGGCTTTGAGGTGATCGACCTGGGCCGTGATGTGCCGGTGGAGACGGTGGTGAACACTGTGCGGGAAAAGAATGTGCATCTGGTGGGCCTTTCCGCCCTGATGACCACTACCCTCAAGAGCATGGAGGAAACCATTGCCGCCCTGCACGAAGCGGGCTTGGACTGCAAGATCATGGTGGGCGGTGCGGTGCTCACGCCGGAATATGCCGAGAAGATCGGCGCGGACTGGTACGCCAAGGATGCCAAGCGCAGCGCGGACATCGCCAAGGAATTTTTCGGGGCGCAGTAAAAGCATGAATGCAGGCCAGTAGGAAGCTTTCTCCGCGAACAGCCCGGGACTCCAGTCCCGCCCCAACGCTTATGCGCGGGGCCTCCTTTGAAAACACCTGAAAATCTATTTGCAAATTGTTCAAAAACTCCACAAAAAAATGCCACGATTGTCTGGTAACATAAGGGTGCAGTCAGGGAGATGCAAAGACGTCTCCCCAAAGCCGACAAGGGCTTTCACCTGCGGGGGCTGGTGCATCTGGCACAGCCCAGCAGGTACTTATTAAAACACTGTCCCCCGCCTATGCCAGGCAATCGCCAACGACGGCGGACAGACTACCAAATCCCTCCTGATCCGCCGCAAAGTTCGGGAGTTCTCATACCGCAGCCAGCACCGCTTTATCCTCCTTTCCACGGTGCTGGCTGCTTTTGTTTTTACCTGAATGCAAGAGAACGATTGGGAATAGCCGCCGCGTGCGCTTTGGCTGTTTTAGCGGAAATTCTATTATAATTAGTTGAGCCTCGGAAAATCTGCGGATTTTTCCGAGGCTCTTTTTCACGAATAGGATCGAAGCGATATACTTCATCTGAATGTAAAAAGCAAAGCGAGAACGAGTGCGAGACGAAATTGGTTTATACAGTTCGTTTTACTTCACTGCGTTTCGCCCATTTGTTGCTGATCTTATCTGCCAGCAGGGAGCCGCAGGCCCCCAATGCAAGGCCCAGTGCCACGCCGCCCAGAATGTCGGTGGGAAAATGCACATACAGGTACATCCGCGTGAAGCCGATGAACCCGGCCAGCGCAAGAGCCGGGACGCCGAGCCTGCGGTTCTGCAGCCAGAGCGCAAAGGCAGCGGCAAAGGCGGAGGATGTGTGTCCGGAAGGGAAGGACCAGCCATGCGGCCGGGCCACCAGCGTGAGCATCTCCGGCCGGAGGTCGCAGGGGCGCGGGCGTGCGAACAGCGGCTTTAAGGCGCAGTGGCCCGCCAGCATATAAAGGCCCAGCGCCAGCGCCATGGCCAGCCCGGCCCGGCGGGTGCGCCGGAACGCCAGCAGTACCGCCGTGAAGGCGATCCAGATCTCACCGTGGGCACCGGCCTGATCGAAAAACACCGCCAGTGCATCCAGCACCGGACAGCGTAGAGCCTGTAAGGCATCCAGAAGGGTAAATTCAAAGGACATGGATAAAGCCTCCCTGCTTGTTGTTCTTGCCCTTATGGTATCATGGAACCGGGCAGAGAATAAAAACAAGGCTTGTACAAAGGATAAACAAATCTTAAACTGGCAGAAAAGATGTCGGAAACAGGACAAAATTGGAATATGGCAGCGCAATACTACAAATTGTAAATGAAAAAGAAGCCCTGCGGTTCTGTGACGTAGGGCATATTGTATGTTTTACTGCATCTGGTCAAGGGTGGGGTAGCTGTCGATGGCACCATTCGTCTGCACGCTGATGCCGCAGAACTGGTTGGAAAAGGCAAGGTATTCGTTCAGCTTTGTTTTGCTGAGCTTTGCCAGTTTTTCCAGTGTCACGCCATCACGTTCCAGCTGCCACAAAAACGAGCCGATGAAGCCGTCGCCTGCACCGGTGGTGTCCACAGCCCGGACTTCCCGGCAGGGGGCAAAGCCGTGGGCGGTGCGGGTATAGGCGTGGGCACCGCTGCTGCCGCAGGTGTACAGCACCAGCTGCACATCGCCCACAAGCAGTTGCGGCAGGGCGGATTCAATGTCCGCAGTGCCGGTGAGAAATTCCAGCTCTTCGTCCGAAATTTTGAGGATGTTGGAAAGCGGCAGGAACTGCAGCACCGTCCCGCGCAGCATGTCGCGGTCCGGCCAGAGGGGAAAGCGCAGGTTCGGGTCAAAGCTGACGATAGCACCAGCTTCGCGTGCGGCGGCAATGGCCGCAAGGTGGGCGTAGCGCATGGGGCTGTCCACCAGTGACACGCTGCAGTAGTGCAGGGCAAAGGCATCGGCGAACCATGCAGGGTCGATCTGCTCCGGAGAATAAAGCAGGTCCGCCGAGGGTTTGCGGTAGAAGCTGAAGGTGCGGCTGCCGTCCTCTTCCAGACTGACGAAGGCAAGGGCCGTGCTGGCCTTATCGGTAAAGGCCAGATGGGAGAGGTCGATGCCGCAGGCTTCCAGCTCCCGTGCAATCTTGTGGCCGAAGGGGTCGTCGCCCAGCTGGCTCAGAAAAGCACTTTTGCCGCCCAGCCGGGCAAAGGCGGCGCACACGTTGGCCGGTGCGCCGCCAGTGCGCGGGCTGAACGAGGGAACCTCGTCAAAAGAACAGCCCACCCTGGACGGGATCATATCGATGAGTGCTTCGCCAATGGAAAACAGTGTGCTGCCGGACATAGAGAACCTCCCAAATTAAGATGCTGGTAATAAAAGACTTCCCCCGGCGAGGGGGATGATTTTGTGACCGCTCCCAGTGTAAGGGCCAGAGCCCGGGCTGTCAATGCTTTTTTGCGCGGTACAGGGCGTTTTTGTGTTGACTTGCATTTTGGGGTGTGCTAAAATATGCCGGTATGCGTAAAAAATGCCATGAAAGGGAACTTGGATGAACCTGACAAAACAGTTCTTTAAATATGTATCACAGAATATCTTCGGCCTGCTGGGCACCTCGTGCTACATTCTGGCCGATACCTATTTCATCTCGCAGGCGGCGGGCACCGACGGCGTTACCCTGCTCAACCTCTGCCTGCCGGTCTACAACTTCATCTTTGCCGTCGGCTCCATGGTCGGCCTTGGCGCGGCCACCCGCTATGCCATCCTCAAGGCGCAGGGAGACGAGCGCTGCCAGCGCTATTTTTCCAATGCCATCTTCTGCGCCTGTGTGCTCAGCGTGCCGTTCCTGCTGGTGGGCATTTTTGCGCCCGGCGGCCTTCTGCGGCTGATGGGCGGTGACGCGGGGATCGTGGCGCTGGGCATCCCGTATGCCCGCATCTTCCTTATGTTCACGCCCTTCTTCATGTGCAACTATATCGTGTCGGCCTTTGTGCGCAACGACGGCGACCCCTCCCTTGCCATGGTGGCTACCCTGAGCAGCAGCCTGTTCAATGTGGTGTTCGACTATATTTTCATGTTTCCCATGGGTCTGGGGCTGGCCGGTGCGGCGCTGGCCACCGCCGTGTCTCCCATCATCAGCATTTCCATCTGCAGCCGCCACTTCTTTAAGAAGGAGAACAGCGTGCAGTTCGTGCGCCAGCGCCCCTCGGCAAGGCTGCTGGGCCAGAGCTGCCAGCTTGGCATCTCCGGCTTTGTGGGTGAGATGTCCTCCGGCGTTACCACCACCGTATTCAACTTCCTGCTGCTGGGTCTGGCGGGCAATGTGGCGGTGGCGGCCTATGGCGTGGTGGCGAACTTTGCGCTGGTGGCAACGGCCATCTTCAATGGTGTAGCACAGGGCGCACAGCCGCTGGTGAGCGAGTGCTACGGCAAAAGCGACAAGGCCGGTGCCAGAAAGCTGCTCATCCTGGGCAGCTGCACCGCACTGGTGCTGGCAGCGGTGCTGTACGGCATCATCTTTGGTGCTACCGATGCACTGGTGGGCATATTCAACAGCGAAAGCTCCGCCCAGATGGCGCAGTTTGCCCACATGGGCATGCGGCTGTACTTTGTGGGCTACTTCTTTGCCGGGTTCAACATCGTGGCAGCGGGCTATCTGAGTGCGACCAACCGCCCGGTGGAAGCCTCCGTAACCTCCATCTGCCGCGGCATGGTGGCCATCGTGGCCTGCTCGCTGGTGCTGAGCCGCCTATTTGGCATGAACGGCGTATGGGCGGCGTTCCCGGCATCGGAACTGCTCACCGCAGTGCTGACCCTGTTTTTGCTGCTGCGCGGTAAAAAGCAGACCGCATAGCCCTTAAATATAAAGCTCCTGTTCGCGCAGAGATTCCTCGGGCGAAAGCCCACTCTGCGCGGCGTGACCGGCCATTGCCCGCCACTGTGCGGGGGATTGGCCGGTTTCTTTTTTGAACACCCGGCACAGGTAGTTGGCACCGGAAAAGCCGCACAGGCTGGCTACCACGTCCAGTGTGTACTCCCGGTGGAGCAGCAGCCGCTGGGCTGCTTCAACGCGCACAGTGGTGAGGTATTTGCCCGGCGACACGCCAATGGCTGCGGTAAAGGTGCGCACTAGATGGCTCTTGGACACGCCCAGCCGCTCGCTCAGCTCCTCCACGCCGTAAAGGCCCGCGTAGTTTGCGCGGATGTCCTCAATGGCGGCCTGCACCAGCGGCGGCAGGGCGGACGCGGCACTGTCGGCATCGGCCAGCTCACACAACAGTGCGTAGGCCAACTGGCTGCGGGCACGGCTGTGGGCGGCCTTTTCCTCAGCAAGGCGGTCCATCAGTTCGGCAGCGGCCGGGCAGGAACCGCCCTTGGCAAGGAAGGGCAGTTCGTGCAGCCCGGCCAGAAACTGGGAAGCCGCCTGCCCGGTAAGCTGGACGCAGAGCAGATGGCAAATGCTTTCCGGCACAAGGGCCAGCGGGGCACGGCTCAGGATCAGGTGCCCGGCAGGCACGGACTGCGGCGGCAAAATGAGCGCTGCACCCAGCGGCAGCGGCCCGGCAGCAGGTACGGATGCAGAGCACTGGCCGCTGGACACAAGGCACACCCACAGTCCTTCGCCGGAGAGGGTGAGGGGGGCAGACAGCTGCAGATCCTGCACTGAAGCGGGAAAAGCGATGGTGTTCCAGTCAAAAAGCAATATCTGACACCTCTAATCAATAAAATACTATTTTATATCACAAAATTATCTGTTATTATAGTACCAACGAATGAACACGCCGTCAAGAGCGTGAGAACCTTAAAAATTATGGAGGCAAACGACTATGGCTTCGATCAGCTGCCAGCACATCTATAAGATCTATCCGGGTGCTACCGCTCCCGCTGTTACCGACTTTAACCTGGAGATCCAGGATAAGGAATTCATCATCTTCGTCGGCCCCTCTGGCTGCGGCAAGTCCACCACCCTGCGCATGATCGCCGGTCTGGAGGAGATCTCCAAGGGCGAAATGTACATCGGTGGCCGTCTGATCAACGACGTTCCCCCGAAGGATCGTGATATCGCAATGGTGTTCCAGAGCTACGCTCTGTACCCCCACATGACCGTTTACAAGAACATCGCTTTCGGTCTGGAACTGCGCAAGACCCCGAAGGACGAGATCGATAAGCGCGTGCACGAGGCTGCTAAGATCCTGGAGATCGAGCACCTGCTGGACCGCAAGCCCAAGGCTCTGTCCGGTGGTCAGCGTCAGC